>Ga0210409_10000762_pt1 | contig 47446 bp, 43 predicted proteins | sample IncBWH17MmetaG_FD_161649 | JGI IMG/M metagenome (GOLD analysis project Ga0210409, IMG submission 161649) | Forest soil microbial communities from Barre Woods Harvard Forest LTER site, Petersham, Massachusetts, United States - Inc-BW-H-17-M | ecosystem: Environmental > Terrestrial > Soil >... | reverse complement strand
GACTTCCCAACCTCAAACAGCGTCATGAAAGCGACTGCAGACGCCATCACTGTTGCAGACAACAGAATGCTTACTCTCCGGCTGGAAATCGCCGTACCAAGTTCCGCATTTCGCTGCGTGAAGCTAGGAAGCGTAGGGCCCTCTGAAAGATTCGCGCACAATGTTTCATTGCGCCAGTGTTGTTGAACTTACGGCTGTTGGGGTCTTTCCCCTGACCAATTGCTCGCTACCGGGCACAGCTTCCCGGTCAACGGAATTTTGCCGAAGTCAGTTCACTCCAGAAGCGAGCTTTTAATTTCAGGCCGTGAGGGGGACTGGACTCGGGCATCCGCGGCAACAAAGAAGGGGGCACTCCGCTGTTAATATCGGTTCCCGAACTCGCTTCCGACCTGCCCCATTACATTGTGCCGAAGACTATGGGATGTCAATAAGATAGCAGGCGAAGTCGAGTTCGCCTGCGCCGAAACGGCACAGGTTGGAGAGGTCTTCAGCGCTTGATGATGGACTTGAACCCTTTGGCTTCAAGTTCCTGGCGCGCATTCGTGGCAGACTGGTTGTCTGAATACGGCCCGACTTGAACGCGATAGTATTTATCCGGGCCAGGCGGGATGACGAACGCGGGGAATTTTTTCTGTTGCAGGGCTTGTGCCAGCGCCAGCGCGTCATCCTGGTGAAGAACGGCCGCGACTTGAAGCATGATCGAGCCTTTCGGAATCAGCGGTTCATCCGTGCCGGAAGAGGCTTTTACAGGTTTTGCAGCCCTCGATGCAGCGGCCGCAGCCGCCGCGGGCGGCGCCGATGCGCTTACAGACTTGGCAGGCGCCTGCAAGTGATCCGCGGCCGCTTGCGGATCGGCGGAATGATAGAAATCCCAATCGGAATTTTTCTTTGGGACTTGCGCATCCTCGGGATCCGGCCGAGTCTTTGATTTTGCGGCGGCTGGGGTGGCCGGGCCATCGGATCCCGGCGGCGCGCCCACGGCCGCGCGCAGCTTGGAATCGTACTGGCTCCGCCCCAGCAAATAGCCGAGAGTGAAGACGACTCCAAAAATCACGACGAGCAACAGGAACAGCCCGACCAGGTGCCTGCTCTCCAGCACGAAATCGCCGCCGCTTTTTTTATCTTTCGACGCCATCTATTGTTTTCTAGAACTGATTGCCTTCACCCACTCGTTGATAATATCGATCGGCAGCGGAAACACGATAGTGGTATTTTTCTCGACGCCAATTTCGGTCAGCGTCTGCAAGTAGCGCAGTTGAATTGCCGCGGGCTGCGTTTCCAGAACCTGCGCGGCCTCGGCCAGCTTAGTCGACGCCTGCGCTTCCCCCTCCGCGTGTATGACCTTGGCGCGCCGCTCGCGTTCCGCCTCCGCTTGCCGGCCGATGGCGCGCTGCATCTGCTCCGGGATGTCGACCTGCTTGACTTCCACCTTCGTTACCTTAATACCCCAGGGCTCGGTATCCTGGTCAAGAATGATTTGCAGTTTGCTGTTGACTTTTTCGCGCTCGGCGAGAATCTCGTCCAACTCGAACTGCCCGACAATGCTGCGCAGTGTAGTTTGCGCCTTTTGCGACGTCGCGTACATATAGTTCTGCACGCGCGAGACCGCAAGATTCGCGTCCACCACCGCGAAATACGCCACCGCGTTTACTTTCACCGATACGTTGTCGCGCGTAATGATGTCCTGCGAGGGCACGTCCAGCGTTTCGATTCGCAGGGAAACGCGCGTAAGCGTCTCGATCGGATAGAAAACCAGGCACAAGCCCGGCCCCTTGGCGTCAGGCAACATGCGTCCGAGACGCAAGACCACGCCCCGCTCCCACTCCTTCAGCACATTAATGGAATTCCAGATCCAGATAAAAACGAAAAGCAGAGCGACCAGAAGGCCGTACAACGAAAAACTGGATGCATCCATACTTCCTCCTCACACACCATGCGGCACGGACGTCACCGCACACTTACTCTGCGTGAAAACTCCTTCATTTCGCAAGTGCGGAATGCTCGTCCGGAACGACGTGCAACGTCAGACCTTCGGAACTCGTCACGCGTACGTGCGCGCCCTGGGGAATCGCCTCACGCGCAACAGCGCGCCACAAAGCGCCGTTGAGCCGCACCATCCCCTCAAAGATTTCTCCTTCCGCCGATTTGGCGAACGAACCGGTAACTTCGGCGATCGTGCCGACAAACTGTTCGCGCCCCATCGCCGGTTTCCACAAGCGCGATTTCAGCACCAGCCGCATCAGGAAAACCACGATCAGGGCGAACGGCAGCGTCACGCCGAGTGCGGCGCCCAAACTCACTCCCGCATGCGTCAGCGGCGAACGCACCAGCATCAGCGCGCCCAGCATCATGGCCACGATGCCGCCGATCGCCAGCACGCCGTGGCTCGTGTACTTCGCCTCAAGGATGAACAACCCCAGCGCAAGTAAAATCAGGACGAGGCCCGCGGGAGCCACCGGCAAAATATGCATCGCGTACAGCGCCAGCACCAGAGCGATGCCGCCGATCACTCCCGGCGCGACCATTCCCGGGTGCGTGAACTCCGTGTAAAGCCCCAGCACTCCCACGATCAGCAAAATAAAAAATGCATCCGGCTGCACGATCCGCGAAAGAAATCGCTGGCGGAATGACATGGAAAAAGGAACGCGCGCCGGACTGCGAAGCGCAAGCTGCACGCTCGTCCCGTCAAAGCGTTTGATCGTCCGGCCATCCAATTTTGACAGCAGGTCTTCGGGCGAATTCGCAATCAAATCGATGAGCTTGCCGTTGAGCGCTTCCGTCTCGGTCCAGGCCTTGCCGTCGACCACGGCCGATTCCGCAAGCTCCACATTTCGTCCGCGCTTCGCCGTGTAGCTGCGCAGGAACGCCGTGGCGTCATTCAATATTTTCTTCTTCAGCGTCTCATCCACTTCCAGCGGAACCCCTCCGATTGCCAGTAACGGCGAAGCCGCGCCGGTATGCGTCCCCGGCGCCATTGCCGCAATGTCCGCGGATTCCAATATAAAAAATCCCGCGGACGCCCCGCGCGATCCGTCCGGCGAAATGTAAATGGCCACCGGCACAGGCGAATCCAGGATGTGGTGGATGATGTCCTCCATGGAGGTCGAAAGCCCTCCAGGAGTATCCATCGTGATCAATATAAGGCTGGCGTGAACCCGCGCAGCTTCCTCGATGCCGTTATCGACGTACTCCGCCATCACCGGCTCGATTTCATCGCCGATGCGCAATTCAAGGATTTGCGCCGGGCCTGCTGACGCCGGAGAAATTGCCGTGGCCGGCCCCTGCGCGCGCAGAGCGAACGCCCCGATCAACGCCGCCACAAGTGTTGCGGCCGCAAGAATCCCCGCATGGTTCGCCTGGAAAATTACATTTGCTCGGCGATGGCCGGAGTCCTTCATGGATGCGCTCCGCCGCTGTCGATCTTGCGAGGGCCCTTCCCTGCCGGCGCCTGTCCTTCGGGAGCTTCGCTGCCCGGGCGCAGAAGCGCGCGATCCAAATTCCTGGACACGCGCGCCAGCCGCGCAAGCCCATTTCCATCTTGCAAGTTCGGCTGCGGCGTCTTGTCGGCGTTTTCCGAAGACTCGGCGCGAATCGCCGCCGCTTCCGGTTTTCGTCCGAGGGATTCCAAAGTTGCTATGATCAGCGATCTCGCTTGCTTGTCATCGGGGTCGATTTTTCTGGCACGTTCGAGAGGTGTGACCGCGGCGGCCGCCTGTTTCCCCACCAATTTTGAAATGGCAAGGTTGACCCAGTAATCGGCTTCTTCCGGATCGAGCGCCGAGGCGCGCTCGAATTCCGTCCCCGCCTCGTTCCATTTCCCGAGCCGCAGGCGCGCCACGCCAAGGTTGTTGTGCATTTCCGGCAATTCCGGAAGCGCGTCTTTCTCACCCGTCTTGTGTGTCCGTTCCAGCAATCCGGAAAACGAGGCTTCCGCGCGCGAAGCGTCGTTGAGGACCAGATGGCAAACCCCTGTGGCGAAACTTGCCTCGGGCCCGTCCGGCCGGTTCGGAGGCACGCGCGAATACCACACCAGCGCCGAGTCGCAATCGCGCCGCTTGAAATAAATCTGGCCGAGTTCGAATGCCGGGCGATCCCATGTGGATTCCAGCCGCGCCGCTTCCCGCAACATGCGAAGACGTTCTTCGTCCTGCGAAGCGGCGAGCCCTCGGGCGAAACTCTCCAGTGCGTCAAGGCGCAGCGACGGCGGCGGCTCGGAGAAACTCGATTCGTCCCTGCTCGCGCCTTGCTGCGGGCATTGCTTCCGGTCGATCACACAAATGATCTGCCACGTCAGGCGCGCATGCGCGCGGAGCAGATCTTGCATCGTGCTCGTCTCGGTGAGCGGCGGCGAGAGCGATGGCGGGCTGAGGCGCAGCACCCGGGCTTCCAGCGTCACCGTCTTGCCGTCGGAATGGAAGCGCCCATAAACCACCAAGTCGGCGTCGGCTTCCGTGGCAATCTTCACGATCGTGGCGTGCGAAAATCGCGCGGAACCCGGCAGGCCCATTCGTTCGAGCGTCGCCAGCCGGTCCTCCCGGGAAAGTACATTCAATTCCCGGTCCTCGAGTCGCTCCGCTGTCAGCTCGGAAAAACCTTCCCCGAGCCAGTCGAGATTGGCCATGCGGCTTTCGTTCTCAAAAGGAAATATAAGAAATGTTTCGTGACGGGATTCAATGGAAGCGGGGCGTGCATCCGCCGGGGATTGTCGGGGAGCGGGGCGGCCCATCGTCACGGCCCCGCAAAGGGCCGCACCCAGAACGAAGAGCCCAAATCGAAAAATTCGAGGGGGCATCGCAGTCACATTGTAACAGAGGCCGCGCAGCGCGTGTTCGCGCCTCTCGCGCATTGATGGAAACCTAAACGCCCGGGTGCGTCGCCGATCCCTTCTGCTCCGCGGGGACTACGCGCACCAGCACGGCCTGTACGTCAGGGTCGTCAATGACGTCCTTGAATGCGGGGTCGGTCGTGGCTTTGGCGATGTCCTTGTACCCTTCGTCCAGAGATTTGCGCAGGTATTCGGCGCAGTGCTGGGCATCCCGCTTCTGAGCATATACCTTGGCCATGGTGAAGAAAAACAGGCCATGATTGGAAACCGAGCGGTCCTGCACCGTCGTGCCCGCGCGGTCGTTGCGTTCAAAAATGCGCGGGTCAAGTTCGATCGCCTTTTGAAATTCGGTTGCGGCTTCGGGATACTTGTTCGAATTGTAGTAGGCAAATCCCAGGTTGGCATGAGCCCCCGCCTGGTTCGGATCGATGGCAACCGCTCTTTGATATTCGCGGATCGCACGCCCGAAATCCTTTTGGTGGTAATAGACCATCCCCAGGTTGTTCACGGCGCTCGCATATTTTTTGTCCGCCTTGGACGCGCGGACGAAATATTTCTTGGCCTGATCAAAATTGGACAGGTCCAGGTACGCGATCCCGATCATGTTCAGGTAGACGGCATTTTTTGAATCGGTCTTCAACAGATCCTGATAAGTCTGAATGGCCGCTTCGTAACGTTTTTCGGCGATTTGGACTTTTGCCTTCTCCTCTTGCATTTGCTTGGGAGGAAGTGCGACAGGCGCGGCGCTGCCCGGCTGCGATTGAGTAGAGGATGCCGCCTGGCCCGGCGCGGCCTGTTGCGCTGCCAGACCGTGTGTGACCGGACCAAGAAATAGGCTCAGAATAATCGGGTAAAGAGGTTTGTTCTTCATGGCGAACCCCTCAGCACGACGCCGCGCTAATGTTGCTGATCCGGTGAGCCTGATGGTGTCTTGTCGGCGTCCTTCTTGCCTCCAAAGATACCAAAAATTCGCCGCAGGACGCTTTTTTTGTTCTCATCTTCCGGCTGTTGATTATCGGCGGACGCAGGCGGCGTGGAAGAAGGAGACGCTCCGGCACTTCCCGGCTCAGCTGGAGAGCCATCCCCCCCCTTGGCCTTGTCCCCGCCAAAAACATGCGATAGCCAGGAACCTGGCGGCGCATCGCTGGCCATGTGCCCTCCGTGTATCGGGCAAAACTCGGTGGGTTCCGTGCCGTGGATATACACTTCCTCGCGCGTGACCGGGCATTCGGGAGTAGCCAGCGCCAGGGACTCCGGATCAATCGTAACCTTGGTGACCCCTTCCGGCATTACAAACGGCTGCACGTCGCGATACGCGGGCAAAGTGATCGCGCGCTTCATGAAATCCGCCCAGATTGGCGCCGGAGCATTCGCGCCGGAAAGGCCCAGGTCGCGGTTGTCGTCAAAGCCCACCCACACGATGGCCAGCAAATTCGAGGTGTATCCGGCAAACCAGCCATCGCGCGACGTGCCCGTTTTCCCTGCTGCGGGCGCGATGAAACCGCGCGCGCGAACAGTTGCCCCTGTGCCGTGGTTGATGACGTCTTCCAACATGCTGGTCACGAGGTAGGTAACGCGCGGATCGAGCGCGCGCCTCGACCGGATCGAGTTTTGTTCCAGCGATGTCCCCTCGGCGTTGACCACGTTGCGGATGAACATCGGCTCGGTGCGCACGCCTTCGTTGGCCAGAATCGTGTACCCGGTGGCAACTTCCAGCGGCGTCATTTCATACGCCCCGAGCGCCACTGACGGCGTGGGCTGAATGGTTGGGTCGAGCCCGAATTGATGCGCCATGTCCGTGACGCGCGTGTATCCCACCATCTCCGCGACTTTCACCGTTGCGACATTTAGCGAAAACGTCAACGCTTCCCGGAGCGTGACCTGTCCGTGGAATTTTTCACCGTAGTTGTTGGGTGTATACTCCTTGCCGTCAAAATCGAATGTGGTGGGTTCGTCCATCACCGTCGTCGCGGGAGTCACGATGGGCTTCACGCCGTCGACCGCGCCTTCAAACGCCGCCGCATAAACAAACGGTTTGAACGCGGAGCCGGGCTGGCGACGCGCGAGAATATGGTTGAGCTGGCTTTCGCCGTAATCGCGCCCGCCGATCAAAGCCTTGATCTCTCCGGAGTGCGGGTCCAGCACAACCATCGCGATCTGTGCCTGAGGGGCAGGCTGCCCTTCCTTTTTCCACCGCGCGTAACGACGGGCAAGCTGCGTGTCGATGCTTTTCGCTCCTGCGTCGACTGCGTCGCTGGCCGCGCGCTGCAGTTCCGGATCGAGCGTCGTGTAAACGCGGAAACTCTGCGAAAGAAGATCCGATTCGGAAAAGCGGTCGAGCAGGTGGTCTTTCACCATGTCCACGAAATACGGCGCGGTGCTGCCTTCCAGGCCCGCGCCCACGATCTGCAACGGTGTTTTCTTCGCGCTGAGTACCTGGTCGGGTGTAATCACGCCATTCTCGGACATCGCCAGGAGCGCGCGATCCCGCGCCTCCACCGCGCGGTCCGGCCGCCGTTCCGAACTCGAGTAACGATTCGGAGCGTGAATAATCCCGGCAAGAAACGCGGCTTCCGGCAGAGTCACTTCGCGCAGGTCTTTGTTGAAGTAGGCCAAAGACGCCTCGCCAAATCCGTGAATCGCGAAGCTGCCGCGGTTGCCGAGATAAATTTCATTGGCATATAGCTCGAAAATCTGCTGCTTGTTGAAGCGGTGCTCCAGTTCCAGAGCTACCACCGTTTCGGCAACCTTGCGCCGCAAGGTCCGGTCCATGTTGAAAAAGAAACTGCGCGCCACTTGCATTGAGATCGTGCTGCCGCCCTGCACGCGCGCCCCGTGACGCAGATCGGCCCAGGCCGCTCCCAAAATCCGGACGGGATCGAATCCCGGATGCTCGAAAAAGCGCCGGTCCTCCACGGAAAGCACGGCGTCTCGCAACACCTTGGGAATATCGTTGTAGCTGATGGCCCGGCGCTTTTCCCGGGAGCTGTCAAACAAGCTGGTCAGGAGTTCCGGCTCGACCTCGGCGGAATCCAGAGCGCTTCCATTATCCATCGAGCGGATCTTTTGGATCGCCGAACCGCTGAAATCCACGACCAGCCGGTTTTTGGCTCCAAAATACGACTCGCTCGACGGCCGAATTTCGATTTCATTCCCATGCAAAATGTAGCGTCCCGGAGTCCCTGAAACGTCCAACTCGCTGTAACCCGCGCGTTGCAGGTGATTGGCCATATCCGCCACGGTCAGGGTTTCGCCCGTGTAGATCCGCATGGGTGCGGCATAAATCCTGGCTGTGGTTTGCTGAATGTGCCCGGAAAGTCGCAGATCAATCATCCGGCCATAGGAAATCCAGTAGTACGTCCCCACGCTGGCTAGGGCAACGAGTAGGAAAACAGCAGTCCCAAGTAAAATCAGGCCCAACCGGGAGGCCAAATCGCCCCGGCCAATTCGAATACGCACGGTGATTCTCCGTTCCGCCGCGAAAAAACCGCCCGTCGCTCTGACTACCCTAATTCCACTCCAAAAGCCCCTGAAAGCTTAGATGCGCGTTCGGGCCGAACTGGAATCCGTTAAACCGCCAAGGGAACCGATCTCGATTTCGACAAGCGGGTGGGGAGAATAAACACCGCCAATGGTCGCGATTTACGGACACCTGGCTGGCGGCCTGTGCAAGCGAGTTCCCCACTCCTGCCCGCCGGCTATAGCAGCGAGGCGTTGCTCGCGGCCGGGTGGAAGTTCAGCGTCCACTGGTACACTTTCAGATCGACCGTCACGGAATAATCGACGTCGATGCGAATATTCCCGGCGTTGCTCACCACTTTGACATCCTCGGCTTGAACCGGCAGATCCTCTTTCTGCGCTTCCTCCATTACGGCCGCCCGGATCTGGTCGGTATTTTTGCGATTCACGCTGGCAAAACGCGCGATGCTCTGCAGGCTGTCCTGAAATTGATATTCATTGATTAATACCGGGAGCATCATCGCCGCCGAATATATAAACGCCACGAGAATCATCGTCCAAATGATTGCCTTGGCGTGACCTGCCCCTCTCTCCCCCTGGCGCTTCGCCGGAGCTCCCCCGCCGGAAACTGCGCGAGAAGCGTTGCGCCTGTCTCCCGGCCGGGACGCACCTGTTCCGGGTAACTTCGGGCATGGGCAAAGTTCCATACCTTAAAATGCTAGCATCGGACCGCAAGGGTGTCGAGAGTGAGTCCGCGCCCGGTTTCGGCACAGTCACTTTCCACAATTGTCTGATAACAAATGAGTTGGCAGCCTAATAAAAGACCGAAAATTTCTTAGTAAGCCTTACCGAAGATGGCCAGTTCGCGCGACGGTCTACCGCATTGAATGCAAACTCCTGCTCCGCCGGGCTGCTCCATCGGGATGCACCGCAGCGTGGCCTTTGTCGATTCCTTGATTTGCTCTTCGCACTTGGCGTCGCCGCACCAGTAGGAACGCGCAAATCCCTGCTCGACCGCCGCCTGGAATTCTTGGAGATTCTTTGGCTCGGATGTGTGCGCGTTGCGGAATGCCAATGCGCGGTCAAAGAGCGCCTGCTGAATCGCGGCGAGTTGCTGCTCGACGGACTCCGCGATTCCGTCCTGCGACACGAAGCTCTTCCCTTCCTTGCCGGGCCGGTCGCGGCGTGCCAGCACCACGCTACCCTTAGCCACGTCCTTCGGGCCGATTTCCATGCGCAGTGGGACACCCCGCATTTCCCAATCATTGAACTTGAAGCCGGGGCTTTGCCCTTCGCGCTCATCCACTTTCACGCGGATGTTGGCTTTCACTAATTGTTCGCGGATTTTTTTCGCCGCCTCGAACACCAGCGCCTTCTCTTCATCGCTCTTGAAGATCGGCACGATCACGACCTGGTACGGCGCGAGCTTCGGCGGCAGGATCAGCCCCTGATCGTCGCCATGCACCATGATGATGGCGCCGATGAACCGCGTCGAAAGGCCCCACGAGGTAGTCCAGCAGTGCTGCAGCGCGCCGGCCTGGTCGAGGTAGCGGATCTCGAAGGCCTTAGCGAAATTCTGTCCGAGGTTGTGCGAGGTGCCGGCCTGCAACGCCTTGCCGTCGCCCATCATCGCTTCGATCGAGTAAGTGGCATCGGCTCCGGCAAAACGCTCGGACTGGGATTTTCTACCAGGAATGACGGGAATGGCCGCTTCGTTCACCGCAAAGTCGGTGTAAATATCGAGCATCTGGCGCGTTTCGGCTTCGGCTTCCTCGAGAGTCGCATGCGCCGTGTGCCCTTCCTGCCAGAAAAACTCGAGCGTGCGCAAAAATAATTTCGTGCGCAGTTCCCAGCGCACCACGCTGTTCCACTGATTGATTAAGACAGGCAGGTCGCGGTACGACTGAATCCACTTTGCGTAAGCGTGCCCGATGATCGTCTCCGACGTCGGCCGAATCACCAGCGGCTCTTCCAGCTTTTCTCCCCCGCCGTGCGTGACGACAGCCAGCTCCGGCGAAAACCCCGCGACGTGAGATTGCTCCTTGCTGATGAAGCTCTGCGGGATCAGCAGCGGAAACGCGGCGTTCACATGACCGGTCGCCTTGAACCGCCGGTCCAGCTGCGCCGTGATGTTTTCCCACAGCGCCCATCCGTATGGGCGCACAATCATGCACCCGCGCACCGGAGCGTAATCCGCAAGCTCCGCCCGCAACACCAGCTGGTTATACCATTCCGAGAAATCTTCAGAACGAGAAGGAAGCTTCAAATCCGCCATGCGCACCGATCCTTGACGAATGCTTTCATATTTTCAAGCGAATCCCGGCCTCTACACACGCTGGCCACAGCGTATTGCAAATTGGCGAGAATCAAGAAAAAGAAGCGTAGCCGAGGGTGCCAGACGTGTCAATCAACTCCAAATATTGATGCTGGGCCAGTATCCGACAATCCCGTCTATCGGGCCTTGGGATTCTCACATTGAATCGTCGGAGCAGTTACGCGTTCATGCTCGGATCGTGAAGCGCGGTTTACGTGTTCCTGAACGCTTTGCGGGCTGCGGGACCTAGGGATGGTGCCCAACATTGGAAGAATCATTCCTTGACAAGATATCGAACTGAGCAGTAGCCTCCGTGAGTACTGTCCCCGTATTCTAGGCCGCGCGGCAAATTCGGACGGAAGTATTCGGGCCCTCTAAAAAAAAATCGAAGCACAAAGGGAGAAACGTTAGTGCGAAAGATAGCAATATCTTTTCTCTTGGTGTGGACAGCGTTCATGCTGCAGTGCGGAGGCGGTTTTCATCCCGAGGCGCAGGGCGTGGGGCCGCAAGGGCCTCCAGGTCCTCCAGGACCTCCAGGTCCTCCAGGACCTCCAGGCCCGGCGGGACCTCCAGGCCCGGCGGGACCTCCAGGCCCGGCGGGACCTGGATCACAAACCATGAGCGTGAACTGCAACGCTCCAGCTGGTCAATTGAACACGATCGGCGGCGCGTTGAAACTGCTGAACCCCTCGGCAGTGAACACCATCAATGTCTCGGGAAGCTGCACTGAGAATGTGCTGATCCAGAGCTTCGACCGACTGACGCTAAACGCAGTCAACGGATCCTCGATCAACGATGCATCGGGCGGGACCGGTAACGTTGTCCAGATCGAGGACACGAAAGACGTCACCGTGCAGGGCTTTGCCATCAATGGCGGCAACATCGGGGTGTTCTGTGACAATTTAAGTGTTTGCCGATTAAATAACGACACCATTCAAGGCACAACTAACAATAATGTCCTTGGAAACGGGTTTGGAGTCCAAGTGGAAAATAGCCGCGCTTACTTAAACGGCGACACCCTGCAAAATAACCCGGGGCGAGGTCTGAGCGTTATTAACGCGTCCTTGGTCTTTGCAGGGAACGTCAACGTCAGCAACAACGCGGGCGAGGGCGTTTTCGTTGGTTTTGGCGCCTTCCTGGTGCTGAATCCGGCGACGATCCAGAACAACGGCATGGATGGCGTGCGCGTCGTTGATCATGCTACGTTCCGCATCGTCGCGGGCATGATAACAAGAAACGGAGCGGCCGGCGTGAGGTTAGATGGTGCGTCAGAAGCTGCGATCCAGGGTCTCGACAACCCAGTCACCATTTCCGGCAACGGCGGAAATGGAGTCCAACTTAACGACCTCTCGTTCAGTCGTTTCGAGGGTTTGCCGAGTGGGGAGGCTGCGCTGACCATTACGGGCAATGCTCCCAACGACGTGCAGTGCAATCCGTTATATTCTGCGACGCGTGGTGCGACCACCGACATCGGCGGGGGCTCAACGAATTGTCCGAACTAGCTAACGGAACCGCTGCCAGGAGATAAAAGTGCTGGGAGCCGGTTCACCTAAGAAGGTCGGCACATAAGCTTGGCGAGAACACGGCCAAATCCTGGAAAGTCGGGTCGGCTCAAACGGTCGATGCAACACCCGATAACCAGTTGATCTGACAATACGTCTCATCGAGTATCAATCAGTGCGACAGTGGTCCATCAGAACCTAAACAGGGCTTTTGTTTTGTTTGAATTGACGCTGGCTAACAGAATCAGCTTTTTAGGCCCATACAAGAAGGCTTTGAACCGCCGTTCGAGCTGCGCCGTGATGTTTTCCCAAAGCGCCCAGCGGTATGGGCGGACAATCATGCAGCCACGCACTGGGGCGTAATCAGCAAATTCCGCCCGCAACACCAGCTGGTTGTAACATTCCGAGAAATCTTCAAAGCGAGTCGGAAGCTTCAAATCCGCCATGCGCGATCGTACTCATCTCGGCGAGCCCACAATGCAGCCCGCGCCTGTTTCTGGCTGTTTGCAACCGGAGTCCACGCTCGTGAACCGTCAGATCAAGGGCCACAAGAATCAAGAAAAAGAGGCGTAGCCGAGGGTGCCAGAGGTGTCAACCAACCCCGGCAGGGGCAGTCGATCAGTTCCGATAATAGGTGCGAGCTCAACCTGTCGATGACCGCTTGTCTCTAGTAAACTGACTAATGCAAGCCTGCAACAAAGGCATGCAATTCGCGCAATACGTCGGCCTTGTTGGTGAAAAACACGTAGTGGTTTGCCCCCGGCAACTCTACAATCCGCGCGTCGGGAACTCCGGTCCCCATGGTGTTCTCCCACCGATTGATGTAGGTCCTGGTAGCAGCGTATATCCCCTCAAGTGCGGCGCGCTCTTCTTCATTCTTCGGCTGAAATCGATAGAACTCGGACGTCCCACCAACGGCGGCCTGAGGAATAGCAAAAATTGCAAGCATCGGTACTGTAATCTTGGAATAATCTCTTTTTTTAGAGCCTTCACCTATAGCTTTCCCGACGAAGCTTGGGGTCCGGTTCGGCCCAACCGATCCGTCAGGATTTTGATCGTGCATATTGCGGAGCTCTGACACAGGAAATACGAAACTGATGGTCCGCCTTTGCCAGTAGTCGAGGAATGCTTGAAACGACTTCTTGTCAGCTTCGGAGGGTGAAACAGGATTCACTACAGAAGACGGAAATTTCGCGAACAGAGCGCGATAGTCTGGATCCTTCCACGGAAAATCGACTGGGTCATCCGCAGCATCCAAGTACACCAGACCCGCCAACCGATCAGAATGTTGCGACCCTAACGTGGTCAACTCCGACCCAGCCATTAAATGGCCTACCAGGACTGGCGAAACGATATGGAGTGAGTCCAGAACTTGAAGAACATCATCAGCCAAGCGCTGATCGGTGTAACCCGATTCTGGGTGACTGGACAGCCCAAATCCGCGTCGCATGATGCCGAATACATGGCAACAATCAACTAGTGTCAGGGCGAAATCGTCATAAACATGCGCCGTGTTTCCGGACCCCGTCAACAGCACAATCGGTTGTGCTGAACCGCCCCAATCCAGGACCTCCAACTTGACGTTGTCTTCCACAGTTACAAACTGAATCTTGTGCGGGGAGGGATCGCGCCACGCGAGGGGTTGCTGAGCGGATAGACGAACAGTAATCGAAACCAGCAGGAGCCCAACTGCAGTAGCCCAGCGAAGACCGCACATTTACAAGTCACCCTGCCACTGACGAGGCTGTGAACCTAACAGAGTTTAACCCCGCATTTGTTAACGCAAGGTTACTGCTCTCTGAGATTCCGCGTGACAAACGGCATTATCGGAATTTGGGTGTGCCGGAATCAGTGCTTCGAGTACTTTCCTACTAGCTGACGTCCAGGGACTTGTCCTTAGGGATGGCCAAATTCGAAATGCCGGTTTATATTCCCTAACTGTTTCCTATTCGCTGACGGCAATCGCTGATTTGAGCAAAATGAAGGGAGAACGAATACGTATGCCTGGGCGCAACGCGATCATTACACCCGCTACACTTCGATTCTTCCGCGAATTGAAGCGTCACAACCACAAGGAGTGGATGGACACGAACCGCGATCGCTACCGCACGGAAGTCGTGGAGCCCTTTCGAGCCCTCCTGGCGGCGCTGGCGCCCCATGTGCTTCAGCATCACCCCGGTTTCGATACGTCCGGCCGGACAGGCGTCAATCTGTCGCGCATAAATCGCGATATCCGCTTCGCGCGGGACAAGACTCCTTATCACTCGCACATGTATTTGACATTTCCCGATCCGGCGGCCGGAGATCACGCAACGACACAGCTCTATGTTGGCATTTCCGCGGAGGCCGTCACAGCGGGCTTCCGTGCCTACTCTATGGGGCCGGCAAAGAAATCACCCGTTCGCCAGATAGTCCTTCCGCGTGTGGCCGCAAATCCGAAATGGGTCGCGGGGCAGAGGAAACGCCTGGGGCGCCGCTACGAGAGTTATTGGTATTCCACCGAAAAGGGCGAGTGGACCAAGCACATGGGCTGGCCGCTCGGGCCGGCGGAATGGGAAAAGCTCCAGGGTTGGGTCGTCCGCCGAAAATTTCCGCAGAGTGCGGCAACGCGACCCAGATTCGTTACGGAAATCGGCCGCCTGTTTCGTGACGTATACCCGCTATTTTCGTTCGTGTCTTCGACCATCTGGCAGGCCTGACCTCTATCAGAATGCTTTAATGATCTAAACATTGAATAATATTAATATTCCACTATCTTCTACCCCGCGCATCATTTTCGCGCTCTCGCCGTTTTTCGCGGCTTGACCGTGCGCACTCGAATGAACTTCTGCCGCCTCGAACTATAAGTCGTGACAATCCCTCTTCCGATGTCATACACCCACCCGTAGAGTTTCAAGTTCCCCTGTTCTAGTCGCGCGGCGACTGCGGGATGCGTTTGCAAATTTTTGAGCTGCTCAATTACATTCCTCTCGGTAAGCGCCAACAAAAACTCAGGATCGCTCAAATCGGATTCGGGTTTCACCAGAGCTTCGCGCGCCGGCTGGGCGTGGGCGAGCCAGGCGCTAACATTCGCAAGCGGCTTCAGAGCTTCCGGATTTAAGACACCCTTCATCACGCCGCAATCCGTATGCCCGCACACGATGACATCGGGCACACCCAAAACGCCCACTGCATATTCAATCGTCGCGGAAACGCCGCCTATCGACTCCGGATAGCGCGGCACGATATTCCCGATCACCCGGCAGAGAAACAGTTCACCCGGCTTGGTTTGCGTCAGCAGGCAGGGATCAATCCGCGAGTCAGCGCAGGTGATGAACAAGGCTGTCGGCCTTTGCTGCAACGCCAGCTTCCGGAACAATTCGCGGTGCTTCGGGTAAACCCTCTTTTGAAAGCGTTTAAGGCCGCGAAGGATGTTGTCGACAGGCATGAGGGAACATTCTGCAACAGGTGCAAGATGCCGTGTTACTCAAAATTCGAAGACTGTCCGGAAAGCAAGTATGGCGAGGCGCCGCGCCCTTGTTAGGAGCGCGGCAAAATCGGGAAAATGGGTGGGCCCGGCTTTTTGGCCACGCCCCATAAATTTCAGTCTCTCGCAGACGGATCTTGCGTGCACGAATGAGAAAATTATGAGACAATAGGGTCGCAGGTTTATGTTCAGTGGACGTTCTGTTGGGGGTTCAGCGGCTTTGGCAGAGCCTCTGGAGCACACTTTTTTCGCTGTAATCCGTCGAAAGATGTAGGCCTACGTTGTGAAGGTGCGGATCGGAGATCCCAGACTCTTCCCGCGTCCTGCCACGCCGTATCGTGCTGAAAAGAAGGGCGTTAGATAGGGGGCATTCCTTCTGCCTCCGCCGCGTGACTTAGCACTGCCAATTGACTCTAATACTTAGGGAATCAAACTGAGCCGTGTGTGCATCAAACCGCTGCGCTTGTAGGCTTGACCTGGAAGGATTGACGGCCGCATCGAGCTGATTCGCAAGGGGGATAACTGCTTGTCTCTGAATAATCAAGAAGCGGGTGAAGAGGTCCGGAGCATCATTGGCATCGGCAAGGAGCGCAGGTACCTGCTCCCCGACGAAGAGGAGAGGGTGTTGCCTGCCGTTGAGACTTCTGCCGAGCCGGAGGAGGGCGAGCACCACCTCTCCGCCTTTGATCAGATCGGCGTTGCAGCCGATGAGGACGCTGCCCCGGCAAACTCCGCGCAAGCCATCCCGGACGCTGTCGATGCCGAGCACACCGTGGTCGCCGATGAGGGCGAACTTGACCTCACGCCGGGGATGCTCGACAAAAACAACGACCCCGTCCGCCTCTACCTGAGGGAGATGGGCACCGTTCCGCTCTTGAAGCGGCAGGACGAGGTCGCCATCGCCAAGCGCATGGAGCGCGGGCACCTCATGGTGCTGAAGACGATTTCCCGCTCTCCCATTGTTTTAAAGGAGTTGATCGCCGCAGGCAAGGAACTGCGTGCCGGCGCGTTGTCGATCAAGAAAATCATTCAGTTTGAACAGGAAGAGCTGACCGAAGAGGAAACCGAGAGCAAGACGCGCGATATTCTTCGCATCATTGCGAAGATCGAGCAACTGTATGCTCTGGCGCACAAGCAGGCCGCGCAGCTGGAAAAGACTCCGAAATCGAACAAGCGGATCTACCTCCGCTACCGCAATCGCCTGGCACGGACGCGCGTGCAGATGTCGCAGCATGCCCGGTCGATTGACTTCCACTCGCTCGAGCGGAAACGGCTCATCGATAAAATTCACCACACGGTCGAGCGGTTGCAATCGCTCGAGCGCGAAATCGTCAAGCTGGAACGCCGGGCCGACGCCTCCAAGGGCGAACACGCCGCGGAGGCGCGCAGGGAACTTCGCGCGCGGCGGGCCGAGCTGCGCGAAATTGAAGCCGCCAGCGAAACGGGACTCGTGGACCTCAAGCGCATGCTTCAGGTAGTGCTGCGCGGAGAAGCCGAAGCCAGCCAGGCCAAGAAAGAAATGGTCGAGGCCAACCTGCGCCTCGTCGTGTCCATCGCGAAAAAATATACCAACCGCGGATTGCAATTCCTGGACCTCATTCAGGAAGGCAACATCGGCCTGATGAAAGGCGCTGACAAATTCGAGTGGCGCCGCGGCTATAAATTTTCCACCTACGCGACGTGGTGGATCCGCCAGGCCGTGACCCGCGCCATCGCCGACCAGGCCCGCACGATCCGCGTGCCCGTGCACATGATCGAAACGATCAACAAGCAGGTGCGCACCAGCCGGCAGCTCGTGCAAGAACTGGGACGCGAGCCGCGCGCAGAAGAAATCGCCCATCGCCTCGGCGTTCCCGTCGAAAAAGTGCGCAAGACCAAAGAGATTGCGCAGCAGCCCATTTCGCTCGAGACTCCCATCGGCGAAGAGGAAGATTCGCACCTCGGCGAATTCATCGAGGACAAGTCTTCCGTTTCTCCGTCGGACGCGGCCATCAGCATCAGTCTTCAGGAGCAAACGGAATCGTTGCTGAAGACGCTGACGCCGCGCGAAGAGCGTGTCATCAAGATGCGTTTCGGCCTGGAAGACGGTTCCGAGCACACGCTGGAAGAAGTGGGACAGTCGTTCGCTGTAACGCGCGAGCGCATCCGTCAGATCGAGGCGAAGGCGCTGCGCAAGCTGCGACACCCCTCGAGGTCGAGAAATCTCCGCTCGTTCCTCGAAGATAGTCTCTGAGGAATGTTACGGGCCGGGACGCCGTCGGCGTTCCGGCCGCACCTTGCTATCGCTTTTTACTTCCTGGCAAGGGGCTTAATCGCCGTCCATGGCACATTTCGCGTGATGTGCCCTTGCCCGTCCGTTGTTTTCAGGTTGGCCGTCTGCATCAGCGAATTGATGTCGGCCACCTCATACACACCCTCTTGCTGAGCCATGGCCACGCGGTCGCCTCTCTTCGGAGCGATCACATTGGGTTCGGAACTCATCTTGGTCCTCCTTGTTACAGACAGATAGCTGGGCCTTTTTCCGAAAGGGGAGATGCTATAGCAGCCATTTTTACGCCTACTCGCCCTGAATAGCCAGAAGTATCATTCTGCGCTTGTGCTTTTGTCCTGAGTTCATAGAAAGCGGGGCCGAACTCAGAACTAACTTGTTGCCCGCCCAGAAGACGGGAGGCTCATCTGCGAGTGTTCTAGGAACACTTAGTGGGTGACCGTAAAACAAAAAACAAGCGCTGACCGCCGTGGTGCGAAAGGTGCTGCGGCAAGGTGGAACAAAGGGAAAGTTGCGCGGCTCTTCTTTTTTGTGAATCCAGGAGGGAGATTAATTTACCGGATGTGCCTTGAATCCTTGGGCAGCGAGGCTTTGCCGCGCTTCCGCGATCTCTCTTTGGCTGGTATAGGGGCCAACTTCAACATGGTAGGATTGCGTCCACAAAAGATTCTTTTGAACCAGCACGGCGTGAAAGCCCAGATGGGTCAATTTGTCGACCGCACTATTCGCCCAGGTCTCGTCCTTGAACGATCCCACATCGAAATACAATTTGGGCGTCTTAGTCCCGGCACCCGCAGTGCTTGGCTGGCTGGCCATATATGCAGGCTCGAAAACAGGTTCGGATACAATGCCTGGCTGCGATAAATCGCTCGCTGGCGCCGAAGAAGCGGACATTGCGGCGCCTTCCGGTGTCGAGATCTCAGATTGTGAGGGTGTCCCGACCCCCTGCAATTCGTTCGAGGCCTGCGCGCCCAAATGGGCCTTCGGCTTGTCCGGACCCGCCGGCGATTTTACGCGTTTCGCGACTTGAGACGGACTTGTTGAAACAGCTCGCGGCTTGGGAGGCTCGGCTGCCAGATTGTGACTTGGCAGACCGGAATCGACCGACGGTTTGTTCCCGTCCTCTACCTTGGCATTCACGTAAAGATTCACTTCATGCGAGGCAATTGGTTGGAAAGAATTCTGTCCCGATAGCGACGGGAAGGCGGAATTGGAGCCACTGGCCGCAGCGCCTGGCGGCAAAGAATTCTGTCTGGCGGCCTGGACAGGATGTGCATGAATCGTGCGGGTTTTCCATCCCCACAACAGCAGAATGACAGCAAGTGATCCGACGAGGCCCGCTGCGCCGAGGATTACACCGGGGGTTTTTTGGTTCTTCAGCAGGCCGCGCCAATCCTGGCGCTTCAGAAATTCCTGCGCATATTCGGCGCACTGGCGCATGCGGTTGCGAATCTCGAGGTCTGCGCGCGCGAGCCACCGGTTGAGAGCCGCTTCCCAGGGACTGAGGGGTTTAGCTCTCGCGGCCTTCACCAGTGCGATCTCGAATTCATCCGCGGACTGAAAACGCTTCGCGGCATCTTTTTGCAGGCATTTCATAATCACAGATTCGGTGGCGCGGGAAAGCTCCGGCACGATTTCGCGGGGCCGCTTCGGATACTCGCGAATCTGCTTGAGCGCTACGGCGACGGGAGTGTCGCCGGTGAAAGCGGCAACTCCGGTAATCATTTCGTAGAGCAAGAGTCCCACCGCATAAATATCGGTGCAGGGACTCACAGGTTTGAGCTCAGCCTGTTCGGGCGCCATATACGCGGGAGTGCCAACGATCGTGCCCGTCATCGGACCATCGCGTTGAACCATGCGCGCGATGCCGAAGTCCATGATCTTTACGGTACCGTTCCGGTCCACCATGATATTTGCCGGCTTCAGATCCCGGTGAATAATTCCCTGTGCATGGGCCTCGCGGAGCCCGGCGCAAATTTGCCGGGTAATATCGATCGCCTCGCGCAAGGGCAGCGATCCCACGCGATTTAACCTGGATGACAGGCTCTCGCCCTCGACAAATTCCATGGACGTGTAGGCCATCCCGTTCGAGCGGGCGAATTCATGGATTCGGCAGACATTCTTGTGCGTAATTTTGCGAGCGAGACACAACTCTCTTTTGAAATTTTCCTGGACATCTGGATCGGAAGCAATTTCCGGCTTGAGAATTTTCAAGGCCACGATCTCGTTGGTTTCGAGGTCGCGGACTTTGTACAGGATGCCGGTACCGCCCGTCCCGATCTGAGATAGGACTTCATATCGCGGCGGGAAGTTGGAAGAGGTTGCGATCTTTTCTTGCACGTCCCGATAGGCTTCAACATCGGTCCAGACCACTTCGAAGATATCTTCCTTTTCCGTGCGTCCGTCGATTGTGAGCTTGTTTAACCAACGGCAATGAAGGTCGGAATCTTTGGAGATGCCCTCGAACACGGCGCGGGAAATTAGAATTTGCGCGGGCGCCGTGCGCTTGACGATGCGCGCGGTAACGTTGACCACATCCCCGAATAAATCATTCCCCTTCCGGAATCCGATGCCCGTATGAACGCCAATGCGGACCTCTACGCGCTGATCCTCTGGCAGCGTCAGATTCAGTTTCAGGAATTGACGCTCGATCTCTACGGCAGCACGCACGGCCGACACGGGATTGGGAAATTCCGCCATGGCGGAATCCCCGATCGTCTTAACTACTTTGCCTTCATATTGTTGGATGGCGCGCGCGGCGAGCTCATCGTGGCGGTGGATCATCACCAGCCCGGCCGTATCTCCATTGCGCTCAAAGTAGCTGGTCGAGCCCGCCACGTCCGTAAACAGCACCGTCAAGGCATTCTTGTGCCTGCGGAGCTGCTCATCGATCTCAGCTCGTGCCCTCAGGAGTGCGTCGACATCATCTGCGGAATGCATAATTTTGGTACAGTGCAAGTTTGAAACAACAGACTGGAAGGGCCAATGGCTCCGAGGTAACAAACTGGTAGTACGTATGTACCTATGGGTGAAAATGATCCAGGATGAACTAAATCTAACCTATTGATACTTAAGGAGTTTTCTGAATCGCACGCCTATCCGCAGGCGTCTTGGTTTTCAAAGTTTTTGTGTTCCACTGTCCAGCCAACAATACCGGAGGATGACTTCAACTCAACCCACCAAGTGGTTTTGGGATTCTTGCTCTTGCCGGGAAGATTATCAATTTCAACGAGTTGTCCATCATGCCAGACCTTCCAAAAGCCCTCCCCAACATAGTGCAAAATGTAAATCGTATCTCCTGCCTTCACCCCGGCATCGGGATAGCTGTTTGGGGACACAACTCGCAAAGGGACGCTGTGAATTTCTCCCGTCAAAGCGAGGACTTTATCGCCTTTTTTGATCTGGCCGACCACCTTCTTGCCGTCGGGAACGTCGAGAAGCGCCATATCCGTGCGGGCCACCCACTGGCGATACGTGCAGCACTCGAATGGACATGCCCCCTTGTCGACATGAATATTGGGAGGTTTCAGCTCATCGGCACAACGCGCCGTACCAAAACAAATTAGCATAATGCCGAACACCAATAACCCTGATGTCAAAATTTTCTTCACGCTCATTGATGCCCTTTCGCTGCCCTCAATTTTCAAAATCTTACGCCAGCTATTCATCGGCGCACCGAGATATTTCTAGCCCCCATCTTATCAAGAAAAAATTGACAACCGAAGCTTGGCCAACTTGAACGAACCATAGGGCTTCCGCGAATCGTAGACTCACGCGGCCGGCACTCTCACGGCGCTGCTGGCTGCCTCAAGCAAATGGATTGTGCCAAGGGCACGGGAAGCGTAGGATTCGCCTGTCGACACTCTGAGCTGAATAATCTGGCCAGAGTATATTTTCCGGAACTCAATTCGTCCCTTTTGCCGCATGCTCTTCTGCATGAACACGAAAGGCCATAGGAGCAAGCCCATGCTGATACGGCGGATGTTTTCAGTTATTGCGCTAATTCTCACGCTCGCCATGCTTGCATCTGCCCAACGACAGGAATCGACGCCGGTTCAGATCACGGACCAGGATTTGCTCGCAGGTTTGAAGAATCCCACAAGGTGGCTGACGTTTTCGGGCGATTACACGGGACAGCGGCACAGCCCCTTGAAGCAGTTGACGCCGCAAAATGTGCCGGGACTTGTCCCGCAATGGATCTTTCAAACCGATATTCCCGGTCTTCAAGGGCGTGGCATCGAGAACACGCCGCTGGTCGTCGACGGCATACTGTATGTGACCGGAAATAACAATCAGGCCTGGGCGATTGATGGCCGGACGGGCCGTCCGATCTGGAATTATCGCCGCAGGCTGCCCGCTAATTTTATCGCGTCGGTATGTTGTGGCCCCGTAAATCGCGGATTTGGGATCCTCGGCGACCGCCTGTACATGGGGACGCTGGACGCGCACCTCGTGGCCCTCGACCGGACGACGGGCAAAGTCATCTGGGACGTGGCTGTTGGCGATCTCAAGAAAGCGAACGCCATCACGGCGGCACCGCTCGTCGTTAAAAACTTGGTGATTATCGGCGTGGCCGGCGGAGATTTCTCAAGCCGCGGCTACATCGATGCCTATGATGCGCAAAGCGGGGAGCGCGTGTGGCACTTCAACACCATCCCCATGCCGGGCGAGCCGGGCAGCGAGTCCTGGCCGAACGCCGATGTCGCAGCGCGAGGAGGCGGAGCGGTTTGGGTTACGGGCAGTTACGATCCTGCGCTCAACCTGGTGTACTTCGGTACGGGCAATCCGAATCCCGATTATTACGGCGACGATCGCGAGGGCGACAATCTTTACACCTGCTCCCTCGTGGCGCTCGACGCTGACACCGGGAAGATGCGCTGGCATTACCAATTCACTCCGCACGATGTGCATGACTGGGACTCGGCGCACGTGCCCGTGCAGGCCGACCTGAAGATCGGCGGCCAAGCCCGGAAAGTGATCATGGTCGCCAACCGCAACGGTTTTTTCTACACGCTTGACCGCGAATCCGGGAAGCTTCTGGTCGCCAAGACCTTTATCGATGGATCGAATTGGGCCAAAGAGATCGGCAAGGATGGACGGCCAATCGTTCTCGACAATGTCGGCACCGCGGATAAATGTCTGCCGGACAATCACGGCGGCACAAACTTCCAGCCGCCGACGTTCGATCCGGACCTTGGATTATTTTTCGTGACGGCTCACGAAACCTGCGCCACCTGGGAGGGAGTGAAGCCGACGGAGCCGATCGCCATGGGTGCGCGGGTGCCGAGCGGAGGTCGAAGTCTGGTGGAAGGCCACGATCAATTCTCCGCGCTGAGGGCAATCGATCCAACCACAGGCCAGCGGCGCTGGGAGCACAAATACCGCCCGTACCCCTCCACCGTCTCGCTCGACCTGACCGGCGGCCTGATGTCTACAGCGTCCGGGCTGGTATTCACCGGCGACAACGACGGATACTTTTACGCGTTCGAGGGGGCGAGCGGGAAAGAGCTGTGGAAGTTTCAAGTGGGAGCGCAAGTCTGGGGCTCGGCTGCCGTCACTTACATGCTCGACGGCCGTCAATGGGTCGTCACGACAGGCGGATTGAGTTTCACGGCATTCGCACTACCGGCCGTGCCGCGCTGAGAAATAATCGAGAAGTTATGGAACGGCGAAAAGCTGGGATGTTTGGCTTCTGCAACCCCTCCGCATTCACGCTAACTGCGTCGGTTCAGAAATCTTTGGCCGAAATTGGGTTTCCTACAACTCCTCGTGAGGCTGTTCCCCGCAATATGGGTAAGCCGAATTGCAGGTCCCGATCTTCCTTACTTATTCTTGGAGCCGTTGCGTGTTCGGAGCTTCTCTGACCATCGTTCGTACTCGGCATTGTTGAAGCTGGATTTTGATTTTGATACTTGAGCAGGCGTTTCTGTTGTCGGGCTTTGCGTCCTCGCCTTAACCTGTGAATCTTGCATGTTTGGGCTCATCCTCCCGGTCGAGTTACTTGGTTTCGCTTGATCACCCATTGCGGCGAACAATGAAGCATATTCTCAACGATTGCCGCGCGCCTCAATGGGTGGGAAGAACCAATATGCGAGGTACCATGGTTCCGGTACGCACATGGCCAAGTCCTTTGAAGCCAAATAGTTAGATGAACTATGGTCCTCCCATGCGGGCCGGCGACCACCGGCCACGGATCGCGTACCCGATTCACTGCCATGATTTTGCAATCAGCAACCGGACGGGAAATAGCCTGTGGCGAGCATCGCTAGTCCTGCTGCGTCCGGCGGAAGTTCGTTGCCGCGCCAGACCACGTGCAAATCAGGCCTTACGAGGACGAGATCGTATTGATAAATATGGCGAGGTCTTTCGCCAGATACTTCGAGCGCGTCGAGTGGCGCATGGATTTCTTGAAACGCCCGCTCTAGACCGGAAGTATCGGCCTTTGTCCGGCCAAGCCGAAGCAGCGTATACGCTGGGCCAAGGCAATCATGCAGGGCCTCGCCGTCGGGCAGCCAAACATGTGGCAGGCGGGCGCCTGGCCGCGTGGTCGGAATATATGCAGGGTTGTCCGGATCGGGGCCATCGCCGGGCTCTTGCCAAACTATCGGTGAATCCACATAGCGGTAGCCCGCCTCGATTCCCGAGATCTCCGTCACCTTGCGCTGTTCGACATCGAAGAGCGAGGCCATGCGAGCCCGAGTGGCAGCGCCCTCGGGAGTATTGTCACTAATGTTCGGATGATAGGCCGCGCGCCAGCCGAGGCGTCCGGTCATTGCGGCGCGAGATGCCTTCACGTTGCGCAGGCCGATGGGGCGGCGCTCAGCCTCATAGGAAGCAAGCAGCTGCGGGCCGCCCCATCCCGCCAGCGTCGCCGCGAGTTTCCAGGAGAGATCGATGGCATCTCCCACGCCGGTGTTCATTCCGAGCCCACCTGTGGGTATGACCAGGTGCGCTGCATCACCGGCGATAAAAACCCGGCCTTCGCTGTAGCGTTCCGCACAGAGAAGATGCTGCGTCCATTCATTGACGGAAAGCATCTCGAACGGGATTGGCATCGCCAGCGATCTCCTGAAGATTTCGGCCATTTCCGCGTCGCTCGATGCCGCTGCGTGGAGGGTCCAGTGGCGAGTGCTGTCCTGAAGTATGAGGAATGGGAACAGCGGTCCCTCGGCGACGTGGTAGTGGCGTCCTTTGCCCATAGGAATGCGCTCGTAGAGATCGTCGCATCGGAAAAGCGCCTGGCGCAGTTTGCGGATGTTGCCTTCGCCTTGCAATGGAATGCCGAGTTGCTTGCGAACGGTGCTGGAGCCGCCATCGCATCCCACCAGATACGAAGCGCGAATCGTTTCCTCCGCGGCGTCATTCGCCTGGACGACCGCGGCCACGGAGTTTGCGTCTTGCGTGAAGGAAATTAGTTCGCAGCCGAAGCGGACATTTACATTGGGAATCGTTTCCACGATCGATCGCAAAAGGGGCTCGAGAGTGTATTGCGAGATTAGCTGGTATGGCTCGAGCAGGCCGCCGTCATTGCGAGCCGCGATCTCGGCGGTGGCCTGCGCTACCGATGGGCACGGTAAATGCGCGAGGGGAGGATCGGCCATGGAGAGCGCCAGAAAAACGTCCATGGGGGCATCGCGCGGCAGGCCGGCATCGCGCACCTTTTCTGCGATACCCAGACGTCGGTAAATCTCCATGGTTCGGGCGTTGCAACGCTCCATTTTCGGAAGCTGAATGGAAGTCGAGTTGCGCTCGATCAAAGTGCAACGCACGCCGCGGCGGCCCAAATCAAGAGCGAGAGTGAGGCCCACCGGTCCGGCGCCGGCGATCAGAACTTGGGTCTCTACCACGCGATTTGCGATCTCTTTCATTTTAGAAATTAAGCGGCTCGGAGAAAGCCGGCGTGTTGTGGCTCCGGCGTCTAGCCGGCGATTTTTCCGCTTTCATCACGTTGCAAAGACGCCGGCGGGACGCCGGCGCCACAAAAGACTTGCGTGCAATCGGTGCCGTACGGGAAGTGTTCATCCTGTTGATGAGGAACTTGTCTTCGCCGAGCCGTGCACATTTACTTCCGCGTGGTCTATGCCGATCCACCCTTGCTTCATTTCTCTTTCCAGCATTTTGATCTGGATCAGATGTTTTGGGTTGAGCGGGAGCGACGGGTAGTAACAGTTCGATTCGTGAGTGCAGAAGCATCCATCAGCGGCTTGCTTGCGGCGCGCCTGCATCGGGGGAGAGAACCAGAGCTTCTGGAAATTCCAGTCAAAGTCCCGCAGATTGCCGACGCTTGCCAGGTTTTCGCAGGACGAGACCGTACCTTCGTCGTAGATCACGCCGCCGGCAGTTCCGGCGTAACACGTCAGCTGGGCCTGCTGCGTTTCCTGTGTCCTGGCGATCAGGCCGTGCATATAAACATCGAGGGCAGCTTTGAAAAAACCGATGTCGCCTGCGTAGTGGTTCTTGATCGCGCCGCGGCGCGAGTCTTCGTCGATCTTGGCAGCGAGCCTGGCATATCGCGCGCCATCAATTTCCAACTCTTTGACATCGGCCGCGGGAGGTCGGATGTAATTGAAATTCACCTTGTCCGGCTTCAACTGGTATTTCAGGAAATCGTACCATTCAAAAATTGTGTCCTGATTGGAGTTCATGAAACACGTGCAGGTCTGCACATCGAGGCGCGGAAACTCCTTTTTCATGGACTGAAGCCGGCGCGCCGTGTCGATGACGATGTCCCACGATCCGGGCTTTTGGCGAATCTTGTCATGCTGTTCTTTTAGGCCGTCGATGCCGAGAGCCACGGTGACGTTGAGTCGCGGGCATTCCTGGAGGATTCGGGTGAGGTCAGGAAAAATTCGCCGCTGAATCTGTCCGTTGGATGTGATGTAGATCGATTCGAGCCTGTTGTTGGTGTAAAAGGCGCGAGCGATTTCGGGCAGGTCCTTTCGCGTGAACGGCTCGCCGCCGGCGAGAACCAGGACGCCCAGATTTCCGCCCAGCGTTTCGGATATCCTTTCAATTTCGCGCGTTTTCATCTGCAGCTTTTTACGCGGGCCGTCGTCGAGCTGTTCTGTGAAAAAGCAGTGCGTGCAGCGCATGTCGCATACCGAAGTCACCAATATGTTCAGCAAGGCGGGTGAGAACGGTTTTCCCAATGCCAATTTAGCGTAGCGCTTTAGAAGATCTCTCATGGTTTAAACAGGGATTTCCATTGGAGGGATTTCATAAATGGCACGCCATCTGACTTCGATAGGGCGTCAGGGGCTAAAGCCCTTGTTTTCACATCTGTGATTGTCGCGGCTGAACAGGCTGCGGAAAAAGTAGCACAGCCACTCTTGGCTGTGCGATTTTCGCGATCGATGACGGCCCGGATGCGCGAAAACGTAGAAAACCGCACAGCCAGGAGTGGCTGTGCTACTAAAACCTTCCCGGAGCCGACATTTTCCGCATACAGTGAAGCCGAGACCCACACAGACGATTTATAAGATAACTTCATGTCAATTTCATTTCACCACAATACTGGAGTGAAATGAAAATTGAATTTACCGCTGTTGATGATGGTCGGAGTTCAGAAGACGGTGGCCATCGTCTTCGACGCACGGAGGCGATTCCTCCAGAGGATCGTCGGACGGAGTCACGACGCGGGGGGGCATGCTCCAGGGAGTCGCGAGCACTTTCGGATCATCCACGGAGGCCTGCCAGATCAGATTTTCGCCGTCGCGCCACAAGCGCTCGGTCACGTGCATGGCATCTGTATGGAAATATCCGCCTTCACCGAACCAGCCATTCTCCACAAAATTGGTAACGTCCACGACCAGCGTGTCCCCCTCCCAGTGAGCCACGGAATCTCCATAGTACGAGGGGTTCGCATTCTTGCGATGCGCGCGGCCGTCGGTGGGGATGATGCGGTATGGATCTCCCGACACGTCTTCGTAGAGGAAAACCATCTCTCCCGGCAGTTGAATAATCCTGCGCGGAGGGCCGATGCGCGGCACGCCGGGCTTTCCGCAATAGAACACTTCGTCGGTCTTGCTTTCGTTGTCGAAGAGGTCCTGCACTTTTGCCCTGAACTCAGGTTTGTAGGTTGGAGCAGGAGTCGACGGCAGTGCGCCCGCAACGGGCCTTTTTGCGGGCTTAGCGGCGCTCTGATCGATGTCTTTGAGGATGACTTTACCGTTGATTTCCTTTTTCAGAGTTACAGGTGGCAGATCGATGGCGTAGGCCCAGATCCCGTTTAAGTTAGGGTGCCCGTCGGCGGCGCGTGGCGGCTTGCTGGGTGTTGCGCTGTCTTTATTGTCGGCTGTCGCGAGTCCTGCGAGCAGTAACGCCGCCGCCGCGATTGCGAAAACAAATCGGTGTTTCATGGCGTGGATACCCCTTATCACTGAGTATTGGCCGATGGGTTGAACACAAGTTCCAATGAGTTTCCATCCGGGAAAGTGATCTTCAAAAGATAACCGTAAAGCCCGCCGGCCTTGGCGCGCACTCCCTTTACCGTTACGGTTTGCCCGATGGCTTTGGCAAAATCGTCACGGCCAAGTGAGACGCGTCGGAACCAGGAAGGCGGGTTGCTCTCGAATTTCCAATTGTCCACACTGCCGTCGTCTTTTTTCGCGTCCATATAAACGACAATATGAGGATTGATCCAGTCAACTTTCGTCAGTGTGCCGGTCAGCGTAAACTCCTTCGACATATCGAAAACGGCTGAAGGAGAGTGGTGCGCTCGGACAGGTCCTGCCGCAAGCAGCAAGGCGGTGGCGATCAGAATTGCGGAAAACGTGTGTCGCAAGGAGGCCCCCCCCTTTAACACTGTGGGCGAAGTATAGCACGCGCGTGCGTCGCGTCGACACGGGTATGTTCAAGGGATATATGGCTGCTGCGGCTGGGTATTTTGTAGCGCCCCGACCCGGTCGGGGCACAACGACTTCACGGAGCGATTTCTTCGAGACGGCGGCCGCTGGTTTCCACCATGCGGGTTGCAGCGAATGCGCCGACGACGCTCATGCCTGCGAACATCAAGAAAACGGAGTGGATGCCTTTTGCCTCGACCATGAAACCGACGAGGGCTGGACCCACCGCGGAGGCGATCCTTAGCCAGGAGGTGGCGAGTCCGGTTCCAATCGCGCGCATGCGGGTGGGATAAATTTCAGGCGTGTAGAGATAGAGAACCGCGTTTACGGATCCGATGAGACCGTAACCGAGAGTGGTCAAAATCATTACGCTCAATGCGTTTTGCGCGCCCATGATTCCCAGCAAGGCCAGCATTCCTCCGCCCAATAGAAATGCTGCGACGGTCCAGCTCCTGCGCCCAATGCGATCGATGCTGAACGCGCAGACGAAAAGGATCGCGACTTGCGCGACGTTGGTCATGGAAGCAGCGCGCAGCGATTGGCGCAAACTTAGGTGGTAGACGGTGTTGTAGAGACTCGGCATCCAATTGTTCAGGCCGTTGGCGATGAAGAAAGCGCTGGCCCAAAGAGTCCAGACAATCAGCGTGCGTCCCCGATATATTTTCGAGAGAAGCTCAGTCCATCTTCCGCGCTGCATCAGGCTTGACGTTGAAGCGATGGGCGAGGTTGCCGGAACAGGAACTCTGCGTTCGGTGCTTGCTTCAATTTTCTCCACAATGGCTTCCGCTTCCTCGAGGCGCCCCCTGGAGATCAACCACCTCGGCGATTCCGGCAGGCGCGCGACCAGGATCGTGATCAGCAATCCGGGAATTCCTCCCAGGAGGAAAATAGAGTTCCATCCATAGGCCGGCACGAGCCACGCGCCTATCTGCCCCGTGGTCATGAGTCCAATAGGAAAAATCATTTCGTAGAGCAGGAAGAATCTTCCTCGCCCGTGCGCGCGTGACAGTTCATTGATGTAGGTGGCGGCCACCGGCATTTCGCCGCCGACTCCGATGCCTTGCACGAAGCGGCAGACAAAAAGCGCGGGAAAACTTCCGGCGAACGCGCATCCGAAACTCATGATGGACATGATGGCGATTGCGGCCGTCGTGCCGCGAATGCGGCCCACTTTTTCCGCGAGCGCGCTGAAGATCAACGCGCCGGCCAGCTGTCCGACATAGCTGGATGAAATCAGGAGGCCGCTTTGCCTGGGAGAGATGTGCCACAGACGGATAAGGGTGGGGAGGGCAAATGCAAGGGACAAAGCGTTGAAGGCGTCGAAGAAAGTCGCGCTGCCCATTACGATGCGAGCGTTCTTGTGCCATCGCGAGAACGGCACTTGCTCCATTCGGATGAGCAGGCTTGCGGCATCGGCGGCGCTGCGGCGGGTTCGTTCGCTTTCGCGTTCTTCGGCGCCGGCCGGGCCGTCAATGGGATTCACTGGATCTCGCAATCAAAACAAGGATGAGATTTGAAATACCACGCATCGGACAGACACCGCGCAGGTTCACCGCAACAGATGCTAGGCTTCAGCCGCGGTCTGTTGCGATGCTGCGCGCTTCAAGAGCGCTAGTAGCTCCGCGGCGATTTGGTCCGGGCATTCCACCGGAGTCAGATGCCGCCCGCCGGGAAGAATGGTCAGCGTGGAGCCGCGAATCGCTTCGTGCAATTGCTGCGCCATGGCGACGGGAGTGGCGTGGTCGTCTTCGCCAACGATTACCGTGACCGGCATGTGCAGCGACGGCAATGCGGGACGCAAATCGGCGGCGCCGAGCATAGCGCAAGAAGCTGCGTAGCAATCCACATCGTTGGCCAGAAAAACTTCGGTCATTTTTTTGACGAGGCCGGGCTGCGCGGCTCGAAACCGGTCGCTGAACCATCGCGTGACTTGAAACTCCACGAGTCCCGCGAGACCTTTCGTGCAGGCCGCGGCGGCGCGTTCACTCCAATTCTTGGAAGCATGCTCACCGTACCACGCGGTCGTGTCGATCAGCGCAAGCGCGCTCACACTAGCGGGATTCATGCCGGCAAATGCCTGCGCGACGCAGCCGCCCATCGAGCATCCCGCGACTGCGGCGACCGGCCAGCCTAAGTCATCGAGCAATTCCGCCAAGTCGCTGGCGAATAGTTCCGTGGTGAAAGGCCCGGAGGTCCGTTCCGATTGCCCGTGTCCGCGGCAGTCGTAAGTGAGAATTTCAGCCTGGCCTGCCAACTTTTCTGCGACGCCGTCCCAGATGCTGCCATCCAGAGCCAAGGAATGGATGAGCGCCAATCGCGGCGTGCCAGGCTTTTCTGCAGGCCGCAACGTGTACGCGATAGCGCAGTTGTCGGAAGTCGTGAAGGTTTTCTTTTGAACGTCTTTTTGCACCGGCGTTTTCCTCAGATTGCCTTGACGTATGGTTCCGACGGGGTCAGTGGCACGTTCCATGCGTCGTAGCCGTATAGCCAACTGGTGTCCTCATCGCCGCCTTTCATCCAGGTGTTCGCGCTGGAGATTGCCTGGATGCGCGAAGTGCGTGGTTTGCGATGAGCTTCATAAAGGCGGAATGCGGTTTCGAAGTTTTCTGCGCCGGTCTCCTCAAGACAGCGCGCGAGGATGGCGGCGTCTTCGATGGCGGTCGCGCCTCCCTGCGCCATATAGGGCGTCATGGAATGGCAGGCATCGCCGAGGAGCACGACGCGGCCGTCGCTCCAGCTCGGCAAAGGCTCGCGTTCGAGGATCGCCCATTTGTGGCAGTCGGGGCACGATTCGAGGACGGTACGAACATCGGCGTGAAAACCTTCGTACGCTTTGCGCAACTCTTTTACGTCGCCTTTTGCAGACCACGATTCGCGCGTTACCCACTCGGCGGGTTCGGGCACACTGGTCACAAAATAAAGTTCAGTGCGAGTTGCGTTCGTATAGTAGATGACGATATGACGGTCGGGGCCCCACCACTTGGTTCGCGAGAGTCCGATATCAAATCCGTTGAGCAAGGCAGAGGGAAATATTGCGCGATATGCGATGCGTCCTTTGTGAATCGGCTGATCGGGGCCGAGGATGATATCGCGCACCACGGAGTGAACGCCGTCCGCGCCGATCACTGCGTCGGCCTGCGCGCGCGTTCCGTCGGCAAAAGCGAGTGTCACTTTTCCGGCGCGCTGTTCCAACCCAACCAATTTTTTGTCGAGGTGGACGATGTCTTCAGGCACGACTGCGGCGAGGGCGTTGTGCAGGTCCGCGCGGTGCATACAAAGATACGGCGCGCCGAATAGACTTTCCGGCATGGGCAACTCTCGCATCACCTCGCCGGTATCCCACTTGCGGTTCAGGTGAGAATACGGCTTGAAAGAAGTCGCGAGAACTTTTTCTTCCACGCCGATCCGGCGGAGAACCTTCATTGAGTTTGGCATCATCTGAATGCCGGCGCCGATGCGCATAAAGCGCGGCGCCTGCTCATATACGCGCACGTCGATGCCGATTTGCCGCAGAGTGGCCGCGGCGGCCATTCCGCCGATTCCGGCGCCGACGATGGCAATGGAAAGTTTTTTCACGGCTATTTACCGTATTCGCTCAAATCCAGGACACGAGGCACCCGAAAACGCAGACTCTTCTCGTGGCGCCGGCGTCTCGCCGGCGATTTTTTAGATCTCCACAGGCTGCAAGGACACCGGCGGGACGCCGGCGCCACGACACATCGTGCTACGGCCGCTCTGATCATGCGCTTGGACGGGTTTCGCCTTTGATCTGCGTGCGGTGCATCACTCTGCGCGAGCTTGCGTCAAAGGGGTCGCGCCGGTGCATGGTGCAGCGGTTGTCCCACAGGACGAGATCGCCCACGCGCCATTCGTTGTGCCATTCGAGTTCTTCGCGGTTGGCATACATCCACAGCTCATCGAGCAAGGATTCGGACTCCGCAAGCGACAGGCCCTCGATATAGGCGTTTCGCCGGCGCCCGAGGTACAGGACGCGCCGTTTGGTTTCAGGATGCATGCAGACGAGCGGGTGATAGGTGCCGGGAGAGGTAACAGGGTCATCAATGGCAGTGACACCTTGTCGAACATAGCCGCCGCTGTTGTACGTCGCGTCGTGTTTCAGCGTTTTGCCCTCGATTCGTTTCTTCACTCCGTCGGGCAAAAATTCGTAGGCGCGGTACATGCTGTTGAAGTAGGTGTTGCCTCCGGACGGCGGGACCTCCAGCGCATAAAGGATGCTGGCCTTCGGAGGATCCTGCAGGTAAGACATGTCCGTATGCCAGGTTGCTTCGCCGGCGCCCAAGCTTCCGATGGGCGCGCCGTTTTCCATTACATTGGATACGACGTAAATTTCCGGATGGCCTTCGACGAAGCGGCGTCCGGATTCTTGTACCGGCGCCCAGTCCAGATCTCCGAATCTCTCGCTGAATGCGATGAGATCTTCGTCCGTCAGATTCTGCCCGCGGAATAGGAGAACCGAGTGGTCCAGCCAGGCTCGATAGATGCACGCAAAATCATTCGCCTCGATCGTCCGCAGATCGACTCCTTGAATTTCCGCTCCGAGCGCTTTTCCTGATGGAATCGTAGTGACGCGCGACTTTTTCTTGGTTCTTAGTGATTCACTACCCATGGAAAACGTGGCCTCCCCAGTTCGTTTGCGCCGACAATTGAACAGTGAAACTCTATTCCGTGCCGTCTCCATTCGGATCGATAGTGTGAATCGGCAGATCGTAGTGCGCTTCCGTGAGCTCCCAGCGGCGATTTTCTTCGCGCTTCATGGTGGCTCGGTCAGGGAAAAGCTGCTTTTCCACTTCGCTGCCGTGTCCGGAGGAGGAAATATTTTTGTAGGTGATCACGATGCGGTATTCCCAACGGGAATCTTCACCCGTGTGATACCCCGGCCGGTAAACAGCATAGGACGTCACGTAGCCGAGTTCCTTTTCGCGGTTCAGAGTTGCGATCTGATATTTTTTGAAGAGCTGCCAGAATTCATCCGCGTAACCCCACTTCACTTTGTAAACCCATTCGACCATGTAGGGCTTTTCTGACGCGGAAGCGGCGGGGGCGGAAGCGGACTGCTGGGCGCGCGCTTGGGGGACGGTGGTAATTAATATGGCCAGCGCAATTGAAAGCATCGCTAGCGATCGGGACCAGGGTGCCATTTGAGGGTTCATGTTTAGCTCCTCCTCAAAGCAGGGTGGTGTGCTTCAAATTTAAGCATGGCGAAAAGCGCACAGGCAAGAGTGCCTGTGCTACTTAAATCTTCCCCGCGCTATTTTTTGGGCGCGGCGGGATTCAGCGGGTACGATTTCAGATTTAGCGGGCCGTATCCCAGGTGGCCGCCATCGCGGTCCACGTTGTTTTCGTCGCACGCGAATTCGTAAAGTTCATCGCCGGGGGGCATTGCCGTGAACACCCGGGAGAACGTCCAGGGCTTGGTATAGAACTTCGGATCTTCCACCGTTACCTCGTGCGCCAAATGGTCCGCGTCGGGCCGCGACCAGCGTTCGACAACGTGCATGGCATTGCTGTGCGGGTGCGCGTCGTCGTCAATCCAGGTCAACTTATCCTTGAATCCGACCGAGTCGATGACCAGCGTGTCGCCCTCCCATTTGCCGACGCCGTCTCCAAAAAAGGAGGGCTCTGCGTCTTTCGAGTGCGCGCGGCCGTCCAAGGGAATAGTGCGGAATGTCCACATCAGCTCGTAAAGAAATACGATGCGATTCGAGTTCTGAACAATCTCAAACGGGACGCCGCTGATGCTGGCTCGCGGGATTCCGGCGAACAGGCACAGCGCCTCGGGATTGATCGATTTTGTCAGGTTGTATTTGTACGCCTCTTCTCCGGCAGGAGTGAACGGCGGACCGCCTACGCTTTTGAACATGCCGCCGAAAATCAGCGGGCCTTTCCAAAATCCGGACAGGTCAGGCTTGCCGTCCGGGGTGCGCGGGGTGGGCTTCAGTGGCCCCGCGGGAGTCTTAACCGACCCGGAATCGCCGTTCACCTCGCGGTAAGGGTTCTCCGGCGGCGGCGTTGATTGCGCAGAGGCGGATGGGCGCACCGACAGGAATGCAGCGATCACACTGCACGCAATAAGAAATCGCATGTGCGTAAACTAGCGGACTGCTATGGCGGTGTCAAGGAACGTACTTCAACAGCTTGACCCCTCCTTTGCCCTGATGTACATTGCGTTTCGTGAGAAAAATATTTGCCGTCCTGGCCGGGATCGCCGCTATGGCGGCGGTGATGCCCGCGCTGGCCCACCATTCTTTTTCGGCGGAGTTTGACGGCGCTAAGCTGATCGAACTGCGGGGCGTCGTCACCAGAATCGAATGGACGAATCCTCACGTTTACTTTTACCTTGATGTGAAGGATGACAAGGGCAATACAACGAGTTGGGGCTGCGAGGCCGCGAGCCCAGGCTCGCTCCACCGGCAAGGCTGGAATCGAGATTCCTTGAAGGTCGGAGATCAGGTGATTGTTGGCGGCTACCCGGCAAGAGATGGTTCCAAGCTCGCGGACGCGAGAAGAGTGACTTTGCCCGATGGGCGGAGAATTTTTGGTGGAACTCCAGGCGACGGCGGGCCGGGAGACACGAAACCTTAGTTGATCAAGCCACGTTGATTTATTCCCTTCCGTAAATCGCCCGAATACGATTCACGTCGCCATCGGAAAGCCCGGAAACACCTGCGATATCATTTCTCGTGTGAATCTGCGCGCGATACCTGCCGAAATATTCGACGATGTCTCCCCCATAGCCGAAGTAATACATGATGTCTCGGAAATTCCGCGTGTGCGTGAGTCCCAGCGCGTGGCCGAGTTCGTGCAGGCATGTCAAGTACACGATACTGTCGCGCAGAAGAGCGTCCGCTCTGGCGTGTCGCGCAATGTCCTCACCGAGCGAATCGATGTCTGGCCGTATAAAGACCGCTGCGCCCTCCTGACCGCCAACTACGATCGGGCGCGTTTCCCCGTACTCGCCGCTTTCCGGTCCAGCCCAATAGACACGAATGAGCGCGCTCGATTCCGCGGCGGCCGAAAATCGAAGACCCACTGCGGCGCTTCTCTGCCAAGCCTGCAGGGCCCAGCGCGCAAGTTCCGGGTCCGAGGAATGGTAGCCGGGCTTGCCGTTTCCGTCGGCAATGAAGTAGGTAATTAGGTGCTTCTTGTCTAGGACCTGCGGCATGGCGGATTGCCGTGCACCCGCCGGATGCGTGCCCAACGCGAGAATAGAGAAAACGATGATGGCTGCGGAAGCGAAGATTCTGAAAGCGAGCAGATCCACGCGTCTCGACAAAGACGCCGGACTCTGAACGGAGCTGAGGTGTTGGAGAAACTCTTTCAAGCTACTTGCCGACATCGAGCAGTTCCACGTCAAAAATCAACGTCGCATTCGGAGGGATCACGCCGCCCGCTCCCGTCGCTCCATACCCCAGCTGAGGCGGAATTCGCAATTGCCTCTGGCCTCCGACTTTCATCCCTGCCACTCCTTCATCCCAGCCTTTAATCACTTGACCGGCTCCCAACGGAAATGAAAAGGGCTCGCCGCGATCGCGGGAACTGTCAAACTTCGCGCCGGTTGTCAGAAAGCCGGAGTAGTGAACCTTGACCGTGTTTCCGGGCGATGCGGTTGCGCCAGTGCCAACGACGATATCCCAGTACTGAAGGCCCGAAGCGGTTGTTGTTGGCTGCCCGGTCACTTTCATTGGGCTGGCGGCGATTGGTGCGCTGGCTGTGTTTGACTTGTTGTTGTCGCCGCCGCAGCCGGACGCGCCCGCGAGAACCGCGAACAGGATTAGAATCAGAGCAAATCGTTGCTTCATCAAGTGCCTCTCAGTGGGACGGGCTTCAGCCTGTCTGGTTTTGAATTTGTCGAGTCCCGAAAAGCAGACAGGCTTGAAGCCTGTCCTACTTGGGCGGCTGGCGCATCGAATTGGTGGCGCGCCAGCGTTGTTCGAGGGCGGGAATAATCGCGCCACCAATATTCGCCATGTTCATGTCGGGGAGTGGCGGCCGTTCGGCCCAGGGATTGATCCCACGAATGAGCGAGCCGAGAAAGCGGATATTTGCCCAGAGGAATTCTCTGAACGAAGGGCGCGGCTTATTCCCGTTCGCTCGGACGAGGAGAACGGTCACGTCGTCTTCGGTCAGATTGTCCGGATGGCGATCGGAAATCTCGCGCAGCAGCGTCTTGGTCAACAGTTGCGGTTGCACATCTCCGAGGAGGCGCAAGATCCGCAGCAAACCGGCCTCGCCAAGCATTTCACCATCCGCGTCGCGGGACTCAATCAGCGCATCGGTGTAACTGAGCACGCAGTCGCCGGATTGCAGTTCCACGTCAAACTGTTCGTACTCGGTCATGTCGATGATTCCCAGCGGCATGTTATTCGGTGAGGGCGCTTCGTTCGCCAGATCGGTGCCCAGCAGCGTCCATTGCTGCTTTGCGGCATGGTACAAGAGCGGCCGGGGGTGGCCCGCGTTGCAAACGATCAATCGCTGGGTGGGAGCAAAAAATGTGGCCACGACGGCGGTCGCAAAAGTGCCCGCCTCGGAGAGCGCAGCGAACTGCTGATTGAGCAGCCGTACAAATTCCGTCTGGTCCAGACGGTTGACGAATCGGCGCATCAGCGTCCGCAAATTGGCGGCAGTCGAGGCGACCGCGTTCCCATGTCCCGACACATCCGCCAACAGCAGGCGTGTGATTCGGCCCGTGGCACAGCTTGATGCGTAATAGACGTCCCCGCCGCGCTGGGCCTCACCAAAGGGTTTGCTGTACACCCAGGCGTCCAGGCCTCCCATTTCCACGCGGCGCGTGGTGAGTTGGCTCCCACCCCAGACTTCCATGCATGACATTTGTTGCGTTGGTTTGTTGCTTGGGGCCGATTCATTGTTGGGAGCTGACATAGTTCGACACCTGATTCACTAATTCAAAGAACGGGTTGAAAAGTATTGGTCCAGGCTTGATTCTACCTCACCCATGCCGCGCTGGGCATTGCGGTTCAACGCGGCTACAACCGCGGAAACATCCTTCCCGCTCACCGGCTCGTCGTGCGAGTAATAATGCGTCCATACTGTTGAGCCCGATTTCACTTCGCGCAATTCCAAATCCATCGTAAGGCGAGCCATCAGGGGCGCGGCGGAAATCTCCTTAAAGTCGTACAGGCGGCCATAGAGAATGTAGTCCCCATGAGAATTGCTTCGCAGCGCATCCACCGCGCGGTATCTTCCGGAGGCTCGCAGGTCACGAAGCAAAACATCCACGAGCATTTCAGTCGGGGGCTCAGTCCATTGTTGATACTGGTACGTTCCCATGTTTTCGCTTTTCGAGCCGTACACGATGTGATCTTCCCTGTAGAGGTGCGAAGCCCGTAGCGGGCCAAGCAGCAACGTCACCGGATAAGGACTGCGCCCCGCCGCGGGCGCCGCGTTGCCGGGAACTGTAAGCTGATAATACTTGTTGGGCCGGGCGGCCCCGCATCCGGCGAGAAACCCGCAAGCCAACGCCGCCATGCAGATGATTCTGCGGTTCATGGAACGCCTTTCTGTCGTGATCCGTGCCCCGTGTTCCGTGACCCGTGCAAGCCCTTGCTGCGACATTTGGGTTCCACGGGGCACAGGCCACGGGTCACGAATCTCGGCTCCTATTGCTCCCCCGTCTTATGCTCGGGCGGATTCGTCGCCCGAATCAGAGAATAGGGGCGCATCTTAATCGTCTCGGTGAATTCCTTCAGGTTCTCGGTGACATGAAGCATATTGTCGAGTAGCTGATCGATGTTTTCCGAATTCACGTCGAGCGTCTGATTGAGTTGCCCGGTCAAATCGGTCAGGGATTTCAGTGTGCCGCGGAGTTCGGTCACGGCCTTGCGAATTTCCGGCTCCGTGTCGCCGATCGTCGCATCAATGTGCGCGAGGACTTCCGTCGCCTGGGCGGAGGTCTTCCGGAAGTCGTCAATCAGCGGCCCCAATTTCACGCTCAGATCGTTTACATGTTGCAGGGCCGAGTGCACCTGCGGGCGGGAATCCGCAATCAGCCCGCGCGTCTCGGCCAGTGTCGCCGAAAGGTTCGATCGATTTTGCGCGCTCAATAGATCATTGACCCGATCGATCGTCACTTTGAGTTCCGTGGCCCGCGCGTCGAGCGTGCGAAGAAGCTGTTGCGCCTGCGGCGCAAGATCGTTGATTTTTTCGGTCAGGGCGTTGAAATCGACATAAGTATCGGAAGGCAGTAAAGATCCCGCGGGCGCGACGCCAGCCTGAGCCGATCCCGGATACAACTCCAGGTGATTGTCCCCGAGCGGGCTCAAGCTCATGATTTTCACCTTGCTGTCCGTCTTCACCAGGACATCGGGCTGGACACTGAAGGTGAGATCGATGTGGGTCGGGTCTTTGGGATCGATGCGCAAACTCTCGACCCGCCCTACTTTGGGACCTCCTGAATAACGAACCGTCGCGCCAGGTTCCAGGCCGCCCGCGAATTGGAAGTAAGCGTGGTAGGTCTTGGCCGCGTTGCCAAACGCGCCATTGATCGCAAACACGGCGACGAGGAGAATGCCCCCGGCAACCAGCACAAAAAGTCCCACCAGCGTCTGTTCGGTTTTTGGGCTCATCGTCTTCCGTTATCCTTGCGTTCCGTAGTTCCTGGGCTCGCGCCTCACCAGTCTGCGCTCATCTGTGACGCCGGTATCGTTCGGTGAGCGTCTGCAAATAATCCAATTCCCCTTCCACGTCCGGCTCGGGCACTCGGTCCAGAAATTGCCGCACTCGCGGTTGCGCGCTCGACCGCATTTCCTCGACCGTCCCGATCGCCACAATATTCCCTTTATCGATCAGCACCATGCGATCCGCGATGAGAAAGGCGCTGGCGAGTTCATGTGTGACCACGATGATCGTCATGTGAAACGCCTTCTTCAATTCCAGAATCAGCTGATCGATGCCGGCCGCAATGATCGGGTCCAGCCCTGCCGACGGCTCGTCAAAGAATAGAATCTCGGGATCCATCGCCAGAGCCCGCGCAACAGCGGCCCGTTTCTTCATGCCGCCGCTGAGCTGGGAAGGCAAGTGGTATTCAAAACCTGCCAGCCCGACCTGCTCCAGCTTGAGACGCAACATGATTTCGATCGTCGAATCTTCCAGCTCCGTATGCTCCCGCAGCGGCAGAGCTACGTTTTCGCCGACCGTCATGGAGCCGAACAGCGCGCTCCCTTGAAATGACATTCCCGTTTTTTTTCGGATCTCGTACAATTCGTCAGTCGAAACAGCGGCGAGATCCTTGCCGTTGATCCAGATCTGGCCCGAACTTGGTTTTTCCAATCCCACGAGCGTCCGCAAAAGAGTGCTCTTGCCGGATCCGGACCCGCCCAGGATGACCAGCGTCTCGCCGGTCCTCACGTCAAAATGAATGCCGTGTAAAATCTCCGTCTCTCCATAACTAACGCGGAGATCTCGCAAGGAGATGACCGGCTTTGCCTCACTCAAATTTGGATGTTCTTGATCCATAAAGGACTCAAAAGAGCTATCCATTCCCCAGGAAGAAAAATGCAGCCGTAAAGACGAGATCGACAACCACCACGAGCAGAATCGAAATCACCACGGCTTTTGTTGTGGAACGGCCCACTTGCTCTGCGCCCCCTCCCGTGGACAATCCTTCGAGACAGCCCACCGCAGTGATGGTAATGCCAAACATTACGCTCTTGATCAGCCCTGACAGAATATCCCGCAAGTATAGCGACTCGATGGATGCCTGAATATATCGCCCCAAGGTGAAATCCGCTTGCGTGACTCCGAACAGCGCACCGCCGAGTATGCCCATCGTATTTGCCCAAATTGTCAGACACGGCAGCATCACAATCATGGCCAGAAATTTCGGAGCCACAAGAAAATGAACGGGGCTAATGGCCATCACTTCCAGCGCGTCGATTTCTTCACTGACCTTCATCGTTCCGATCTCCGCGGCAAACGCAGAGCCCGATCGGCCAATCACGACGATGGCGGTGATCAAAGGGCCGAGCTCTCTCGACATGGACAAAGCGACGGCTTTCGCCACAAGGTTCATGGCGCCGAGCTTGCCCAGCTCATACGCGCTCTGCAACGCCAGAATCAAGCCGATAAAAAATGTGATCAGGGAAAGGATGGGCAACGCCCGGACGCCCACCTCCATCGCCTGCGCGGCTGCGCTTTGCAGCCGCAACGATTTCCCCTGGAACGGTCCGACGAAGGTGTAATACGCCGCGCGGCCTCCTAGCATTGCGAGCGAGCCCAGATAAGCAAGGCTATCGGTGACGCCTGCGCCGATTTGAGAGACAAATTCCATTCCGTTTTCTCCGACCATGGCAATCTCAATTGTTCCGTCAAACGAGCGGCACCTAGGAAGCCATTGCCTGCGTTTCGTCGTCGTACACTTCAAACAGTTTCAGCAATCGCGAAATCTTCAAAACTTCGCGCGCAGAATCGTTCAGCCCAAACAGGATAAATCGCGAGCCCGTTTCCCGGGACGCCTTGAGCCCTTCGATCAACGAAGCCACGCCCGAACTATCGATATACGCCACCCCGGTTAAGTTTAGAGCGACTCGCGTGACGCCCTTTTCGCGGATCTCGCGCAACAATGCTTTCCTTACTTCCGGCGAATTCGACATGTCAATGTTTCCAGACACGTCCAGAATCGTAGACTTATCGACTCGTCGGGCAGATATCTTCACGATGGCTTCTCCTCCGCGGATCCGCACCCGCCCTCCGAGGGTCGGGCGTATTTTACCAGCCGCAACCGATTCAGCCGGCCGGCGCGTTTGTACTGGACTGAATCCATACTCCCCCGGATTATGTGCAACCCGAAACCTCCGGGCCTGATTTCATCCAGCGGACGAGCTTGAATCTTCGTCGTGTCCACGGCGGGCCCGCAATCAAAGAGCAGAATTTCGACTCCCTGCTCGGTTTCCCCATTCGCGCGCCGCTGGACGCGATTGCAGTACACTTCGATGGGCATGTTCGGACGGCCGTGATAGGAATGCCGCATGATATTTGAGACGGCCTCATCAACGGCTCGAATGATGGCCCTGTTTTGTTCCGGGGAAAACCCCAGCATTTCCATCAACGGCTCCAGCGCGCCACGGACTACACATAGCAATGTAGGATGACTGCGCAGCTCAAGTTTCAGCAAGAAGGCGCGGCTCAATTTCGAAGAATTCTTCATTGCCTGTGGCTGCTTCATTGCGATTGCATTCATATTTGGCCTCGGCTTCCCGCCCGGCATTGCACCGGGCTAGGTCGTGGCTATGGCAAGGAACCATAATTTTGCTCCGTACGCAATGGAATTTCTTGTCTTTCATGGGCGATCAGAGATTGACACTGGGCGAATGTCGGGGTAGGGTCGCGCTCATGGTTATGGCTGGGAACGTTTGAGGGACATCACCATGAAGAAAACCTGTCGTGAATTTTCAGTCGTCGTGTTTCTGACTGTGTGCGCGCTTGTTCCAAGAGCGTGGGCCGAAACTGTCGTCGTGGTTTGCAAATCGGATTTCCAATTGGCGTTGGTTGATCCGGCCACGGAGAAGGTGCTCGTGAAGCTGTCTACAGGGCTCGGCCCGCACGAAGTGGCGGTTTCGCCGGACGGCCGCACGGCCTACGTCTCCAACTTTGGGCGATACAGTGTTTACCCCGCAGGGGACACGGCTCACGACAAAGCGGGCAATACGATCACTGTCGTCGACCTGGTCGACCGCAAGGTGAAGACTACATTCGACCTCGGTACTCACACGGGTCCGCACGGCATGACCGTGAGCCATGACGGAAAGCTCGTCTGGGTGACTACGGAGACGCCTCAGGCGGTGCTCGAGCTGGACTCCGCTTCGGGAAAAATTCTGCACGTGTGGAATACAAACCAGGAGCGCAGCCACATGATCGTGGCCACGCCGAATGAGACGAAGTTTTACGTGACCAACACTGTTTCCGGAAGCGTAAGCGTCATCGACCGATCTACGGGAGAAGTGAAAGTCGTGTCAACCGGCCCGGGCACGGAGGGCATCGCCATTTCACCGGACGGGAAAGAAGTTTGGGCGGCGAGCCGCCTCGACGATAAGGTTGAGATTATATCGACGGCCACGGATAAGATCGTGGCGTCATTTCCCAGCGGCGGGAAAGGGCCAAAGCGAATGGATTTCACGCCCGATGGAACGCAGGTGTGGGTGACGAATCCAAGCAGCAATCAGGCGACTGTTTTTGACTCTCGCGCGCGTGAATTGATCGCCACTCTGGTCCTATCAAAATCGCCTAGCGGCGTTTTCATTTCTTCCGATGGACGCCGGGCCTATATTACCAATGCGGTTGCGAATGAGTTGACCTTCATCGATGTGGCCACGCGGAAGATTCTGAGCGCCATGCCCATTGGCACGGACCCCGACGGCGTAGCCTGGTCTCGACGATAATTCTTTACGGCGTTCGGAGCCGAAGTTCATTCGGGCGCGCGTTTTGGTAGCGCAGACTTCAAGTCTGTGGGTTTTCGCCAGTGTTATCAGAAACCCATAGATTTGAAGTCTGTGCTACTGGTCCTATCTCCCTGCCGCAGCCATGGCAATCGCAGGTTGCAATCCCACCATCATCGCCGCGAATCCCGGCAAATCGAGCGATTGCGGGCCATCGGACAGCGCTCTCTCCGGGCAGGGATGCACTTCGACGATGATGCCGTCGGCGCCGATAGCAACCGCAGCGCGCGCGGCCGCGGGCACGAGGCTTCGGCGTCCCGTGGCGTGCGACGGGTCGACCACCACTGGCAAGTGGCAAAGTTCCTTGGCCAGAGCCACACCCGCCAGATCCAGCGTGTTCCTCAGTTCGGCGTCAAACGTTTTAATTCCCCGCTCGCACAAAACCACGTTGGGGTTTCCGCCAGAGAGCAAGTACTCGGCGGCCAGCAGCCACTCCTTGATCGTGGCCGAAGGGCCGCGCTTGAGCAGCACGGGCCGAGGCACCGTGGCGAGACGCCTCAGCAGCGGATAATTTTGCATGTTGCGCGCGCCCACCTGCATCATGTCCGCGTACTCGACGACGGCATCGAGGTCTTCGACGCCCATCACTTCGGTGACGATGGGCAGGCCGGTTTCCTTCCTCGCTTCCGCCAGAATCTTGAGCCCTTCAAGGCCAAGGCCCTGGAAATCGTACGGTGAAGTGCGCGGCTTGTATGCGCCGCCGCGCAGCAGGTGCGCGCCCGCCGCCTTCACTCCGCGCGCTGTTTCCATCAACTGTTCGCGCGATTCGACCGAGCATGGGCCCGCCATCACCACCAGGTCCGGCCCTCCGATCTTCACGCCCTTCACGTCCACCACCGTGCGCTGCGGCCGCAGCTCGAGGCTGACCAGCGTGTAGGGCTGCGAGATGATCAGAATTTCGTCCACGCCCGGTGCGACGCGCAGCGCTTCGACTTCGGCGCGGCGCCCGCGATTTTTTCCAACCACGCCGATAACGGTGCGCTCGGCGCCCTGAATCAGATGAGGGAGAAAGCCGCATTCCTTGATTCTGTCCATAACGTGCTCGATTTGTTCCTTCGTGGCGCTCGCTGACATGTTGACGATCATGAAAAATCTCCTTTGGCTGCGGTAACCCTCAGGGACAATAAAAAAGCCGCGGACCCTGTGGGTGCTCGCGGCCAGTTTGGGAATCTTTTCGCGCTATCTAACTTTTCGCTTTACCTCGACTTGCGCGCGATCCGCCCCTGGCCGCTTCCCGACCATGGGAAGCGGTACGTAAAGGCGAACCAAGAATAATAGCGTGAATGCATGCGAGCCTGAGGATACGCAGATATAGCGCGATTGTCAAGGTTTTCAGTGGGACAGGCTTTAAGCCTGTCTGCTTTTCGGATTTAAGAGCCGGGCTGGCAGCAATGAATATCTCAAGCGTCGTCAGGTCACAAGCAAAAGCCAGACAGGCTAAAGCCCGTCCTACTGTTCCGCCATGCCGCGCCTTACGTCTTCGCTCAACACGATGGCCTCGGATACTTCCTTCATCGATTTGCGACGCTGGCGGCTCTGGCGTTGGATGGTGAGGTAAGCTTCCTCTTCGGTGATCTTCAGCTCGCGCTGCAGAATCCCCTTTGCGCGCTCGACCAGCTTGCGCGTTTCGAGCTTTTCCGAGAGGTGCAGATTTTCGCTTTCCAGCCGCGCCATCTCGATCTCCGCTCCTACCAGAAAACCGATGGTGGATATCAGCATCATTTCGCGCTCCGAGTATTCATGCGGCTCGCGATTCTGCAAATTGATCACTCCGACGACCCGCCCACGGCACAATATGGGCACGGACAAAAACGCCTCAAACCGGTCCTCTGGCAAATCCTTGAATAATTGAAAGCGTGGATCCTGCGACGCATTCACCGCCACAGCCACCGGCTTTCCGTGCTCCGCCACCCAACCCGTGATGCCCTGCCCCAGCCGCAGCTTGAGACGATCCACAACGTCGGGATGCGCATTTTTTGAGGAGCGGAGAATCAATTCGCCCTCTTCCAGCGCATACAGGAAGCAGGAATCGCAGCTCACCACAGAAGCCGCGAATTCCACGATCTGGGTAAGCACTTCATGCAACGGGTCCGCCGCAGCCATTCGGCTGGCCATCTTATGGATGAAATCAACCTCTGGATTGTCGGTCATGGCAAGTTTGGAGATTTCTGTATTCACACAGCAAGGCTATGCGGGTCCGCCATGTCTGTCCAATTCGTCCTATGGATGCGTACCATCAGCCTTTGCTTGCCGTCACACGGCGTTCACAAATGGGAAAGGCGCAACGATCAATCGCGGGGACGCATGGAAGGGGTGATGATCTTTCGGGTGCCGCACCCTTGCGGGTTTCAAGGGTGCGGTTTTTCTCTCGCAGCATTTCGCTTCCGCTGCAAAATCTCGGCGCTGCGCTGGGCCGCTTCGCTGACGAGGTATCCCATTTTCGGATGCGCCGGTTCCATGTCCGGAGCGATCCCGAATTCGCGAAGCCTTTCGCTCGTCGTGGGACCGATCGACGCCACGACCATCCGCGAAAGCGCGCAGCGCATGGCGTCCTCCTCTTTCATTTCCGCCCCAATTTGGAGGAGATGATCCGCTTGCGTCGCCGTCGTAAAAAGGATTACATCAATTTCATTGCGCGCCATCGCGGCAATCGCGGAACGCAGCGGCCCGGTGTCCTCGGGCAAGGCCCATTCGTATACGGGGACGGAAGTAACATGCGCGCCTCGCCCCACAAGGCCTGCCAGCAGTTCCGGGTTTTGCACGCCGTACTCCTGCACCGCGATTCGACTTCCCTTTAATGGCAAGGCTTCAGCATTTCCATCCAATGCGCGCAATACTTCGCGCCAAGTATTCGGCTCAGGAGCGGTCACGGCAATCGGAACATTCCACTCCTTCAGCACGGCCACGGGTTTCGGCCCACGCGCCACGATCGCAATCTTGCGAAGCTCGGCCAAATATTTTTCGTGCGGATAGATTGTTTCCACAACGCGTGCGAGCGCGCGTGTCCCCACACCGGTCAGGAAAACGACCATGTCGAACTCGCCCGCAAAGAGTTTCCTGCCAAACGCAAGGGCTTCCATATTGGTTGTGAGAGGAATTTCGCGCATCGACGGCGCAACCACTGCCTCGCCGCCGTGATTGGCGATCAGTTTGGCCATTTCCGCCCCGCGCCTGCTTTCGAGCGATAACACGCGCAGCCCTGCGAAATTTTTCTTCGGCTCAGCGCTTTCCATGGCCACGATCATGCCGTAAACGCCCGCCTGCCTGCAAATTCCGGCCTGCTCCGTTTCCTGCCGCGCGCCGGAAATGCTTTAACACAGAGGGCGGAGAGAAAAGAGGACAGAATCTTTCTCCAGGTTTTCTCCGTGTCCTCTGTGTTAAATCTTTCTTCCGGCTGTCCGCCTCTCAAGCGAATATCTGATAGGAAAACCGGCAGGATGCGTGTAGAAGTGATTGACACCGGTTTTGTGACTTTTCAATTGTGAGGTGAATGTGGGCGATCATCGCTCGAAGAAATCCGAACCGCTCGTCCAGCTTCCTGACGCCGCGAAATTGGAAGAGGAGATCAAGTCGACTTTTTACGAACTACGCAATGGCAAGGTCTGGTTCTCCAAGGAAATCAAAAGCGAGCATCGCCGGTTAAAAACGTCGCTTGTCCGCTACGTCCTGCATTCCCGCGTCCTCGCAATTGTTACCGCGCCATTTATCTATGCTGTCTTCGTTCCATTTGTGCTGCTCGATCTCTTCGTTACGTTGTATCAGGCCGTATGCTTCCCCGTCTACGGCATCCCCAAAGCGCGCCGCAGGGATTACATCGCGATTGACCGCAACAAATTGCGCTACCTGAACGCTCTCGAGGGTCTGAACTGCATGTACTGTTCGTATGGGAACGGCGTGCTCGCCTACGTCGCGGAAATTGCAGGGCGAACCGAGCAGCACTGGTGTCCGATCAAGCATGCGCGGCGAGTTCAGAATGTCCATGACCGCTACGCGCATTTTCTTCCGTACGGCGATGCCGCCGCCTATCGCGAGGGAATCGACAAAGTGCGCTGCGACTTCAAGGACCTGAAGGGGCGGAAATAAGTAGCACAGGCACTCTTGCCTGTGCGGGTTTGTAGGCCGACCTCATATTCCCAATTTCGCAATAGTCGCAAAAACCGCACAGGCAAAAGTGCCTGTGCTACTCAAGTCGAGGAGACCGTGGCCTCAGCGCGATGGAAACTGCGACCCTTGCGTTCTTTTCCAAGCGCGATCGTCACGATAAGCACCGCGATGGTGACAATTTCAAATCCCGCA
>Ga0210409_10000761_pt1 | contig 47484 bp, 45 predicted proteins | sample IncBWH17MmetaG_FD_161649 | JGI IMG/M metagenome (GOLD analysis project Ga0210409, IMG submission 161649) | Forest soil microbial communities from Barre Woods Harvard Forest LTER site, Petersham, Massachusetts, United States - Inc-BW-H-17-M | ecosystem: Environmental > Terrestrial > Soil >... | reverse complement strand
AAATCGTCGCCCGTGAACTGCAAGTTGTTCTTCGCGCCTTCCACGTCGCAGAAGAAAGGGTCGCTGCGCCAGCCGGCAAAGAAGCGGGTATCGCCTGCCTCTGTAACCTTCGCTTCGCGCCCTAATGAAACCTGCGCGCGCTCAAAGATCATTTTCCCGCCATCGCCGGTGCCTGCGGCTTGCGGGCCATCAACGCGACGGACACTCGCGGTTTGTGCGCCGCGCTCGAAAGCGGAGAAGCGCATCCGGTACGCTATATCGGCAACTGCATCACCATCAGTATCAAGCTTGAGCTCGTACACTGCTTCGGGTGCGAAAGGCTCCGTCGTGGTAGGCCCAGGAGGGTTTTCGCCGGCAGACGGGTGCACGTTCACGATCAGGATCGATTTTCCCGTCTCACCAGGTCTGGGAAAGGCGTACAAATCCGTGAAGTCTAGTCGGGCGTCCCCTTGAGGGAAGCCGAAGTCAGGGCCAGAGTAGTGATGCGACATTGAATAATCCTCCTTATCTTTGCAGTGGGGCGGTTTGATCAGCCGAGTCAGAATGCGGCGGCACCGGCCGCAGCGATGGCATGATCTTGATCGCCGGAACCACCGCTGACACCAATCGCCCCTACGACCTTGCCATCCAGCTTCAGCGGGATGCCGCCAGCAAAAATCATGATTTTGCCGTTGTTTGAAACCTGAATGCCGAAGAACTCGCCACCCGATTGAGAATGCTTTGCCAATTCTTTCGTTTCAATGTCAAATGCGCGGGACGTGTAAGCCTTCTTCATGGAAATATCAATGCTGCCAATCCATGCGTTGTCCATTCGAACGTGCGCAACGATGTTTCCGCCTTCGTCAGCCACTGCGATGTTCATGGGCTGACCAATTTCCTTGGCTTTCTTCTCCGCCGCGCTGATGACGCGGCGGGCATCTTCTAATTTCACTGCGGTCATGGGTTCAGTGACTCCCGACTTTCGCTGCCGCCTGCTCGATCAAGTCTGCGACTTCTTTCGGGTGAGAGAGCATCGGCACGTGACTGGAGGGAACGGTGATCGAAGCAGCCTTCATCGCCGCCGCTTCGGCCTTCTGAAGCTCTGGAGAAACAGCCCGGTCGTTGCTCGCAATCACGCTCCAAGATGGCTTCGTCTTCCAGGCGGCGGTCGTGACTGTGGCCCCAAAAACGGCTGCTGCTGTGGGAGCCTGCGTCGCCGTCAATACTTGCTTCTCCTTGTCCGTCAGATCCTGAGCGAAGTCTTCTGCGATTCCCTTTGGTGTCACCGTCAGAAAACCTTCAGCGTCCGCCCGGACTTCGCTTCCTAGCGGAGTCGGCGGGAAGGGTTTCGTGACAGAAGCAACCGACTCACCTTCTGACGGCGCGAGCGCAGCCACATACACTAACCCGACCACTTTTGGATCGTTTCCTGCCTCTGTGATAACCACTCCTCCGTAGGAATGGCCCACTAGCAGAACAGGGCCATCCTGCGATGCGATGGCTCGCTTCGTCGCGGCAACATCGTCAGCCAGCGAGGTCAAAGGATTCTGCACCGCGACCACATGCAATCCCTTGGCTTGAAGCAGTGGAATCACTCTGGACCAGCTTGATCCATCGGCCCACGCACCATGAACAATGACAATGTTTCTAACCCCTTGAGGAGAGTTCACCTGAGCGGCCGGCCCCGTGCGGAACGTCGCTGCCAGCAGAAATCCTGCAATTGCAATCAAGGCAATTCGATACGTTTGTGAGACTTTCATATTTTTCTCCTTCGTTGCATCGAGATTGAATTCCTAGTTCGTCACGCTCTTGCCGCAATCACAGTCCGCGCGAGGCGACGCAGTCCATGTAAAACGGCTGCTCAAGGTCCGACCTACACCACACTGACGGTAACGTCGACGTTGGTTCGTGTAGCGTTGGAATATGCACAGGTCGCGCTGTGCGTGGTGTTCACGATGGCTTGGGCGACTTCGCGCTCCAAGCCCGGCAGGCTGACGTTTAGCCGAGCTCGGAGGAAATAAACGTCGCCAGAATTGCACAGGTCGATTTCGGCATCGACAGCTGCATCATCCGGAAGTTTCACCTTCATCTTGTTGGCCACAACCCCCATCGCACTGATGAAACAGGCTGACCAGCCAGCGGCAAACAACTGCTCTGGGTTGGTACCGGTTCCGGGGACTCCGGGGGCCGAAAACTTCACATCCAAGCGCCCATCATCACTGCGGGAGACGCCACCCCGCCGACCGCCTAAAGTATGGGTCTTGGCGGTGTACCGGACTTTGACGTCATCCTGTGTGGAACGAGCTGCTGCGTTGGTTTCTTGATAAGTAGTCATGCTTTCTTCTCCTTGCGCCGGGTCACCATTTCCCAGCGTGCGCGCCGCCATCCACGTGCAATATTTCACCCGAGGTGAACGTCGCGTCCGTCAAGAACAAAACTGCATCGACGATTTCTTTGACTTCACCAATCCGGCCGACCGGGTGCAAACCCTTCAGGAAATCGTGGGTCTCAGGTTTGTGCATCGGAGTGTTGATCACGCCCGGCGCTATGGTGTTTACTCGAATGCCGTCCTTCGCATATTCGATGGCGAGGGCGCGGGTCACCGCATTCAAGGCGCCCTTCAACATAATTTGAACGGCCGCCCCTACACCTGCGATCGGTTGGTCAACCAGGGTCGTTGAGATGTTGACGATGCTGCCGGACTTCTGCCGCAGCATTTGCTTTACCGCCAGCTGCGACACGTACAAAAAGCCTGCAAGCGTTGTCGAGACTAGAGTGTTGAAGTCCTCCGTCGTGTATTCCGTGAAGGGCTTCGGAATAAAAACGCCCGCATTGTTGACCAGCACGTCGATTCGGCCAAATCGCGATACGGCGGTTTCTACAATCTTTGCGGCCGTGCGCGGATCGCCGATGTCCCCATCAACGAGCGCAACATTCGCGGCCGTTGAGAATGGATTTGCCTTTGTAATGTTTCGCGAGTTCGCGACCACGTTGTAACCTCGCTTCAGGAACGCTTCGGCGAGACCCGCTCCGATTCCTCGCGAGGCACCTGTAACAATTGCTGTTTTCGCTGCGTTTGCCATTTCTAGTCTCCCTTTAACTGCAATCTCTTACGAATTGCAAAACCTCGCACTCAGCCTTTGAAGGATGTGTTTGCAAGGACCTCAACTTTTTGGACCTGCGGAGGAACCGCAAATAGTTCGTTTGCCCGTGCCGTCAGCGCCTTCGCGATTTCGCCAGTCAAGTGCGTATTCCGGCCCGCCTCATTTGCAAAGGTGTCGAAGATGCCGAACTTTCCCGGCCCGAGTTTGATCGCGTACCATTTCAAAGTCGCTTTTTCATCCAGCGCGAGCGGCAGAGCCGACTTTAGAAATGCCTCTGCATCGGCCTCCTTGCCGGCGCGTGCTTCGAGCATGACTAACAATCCAATCGCTTCCATGAATTGCCTCCAGGGTTCAACTGCTTTCGCACACTTCCTAACAACACTGAGTAGACCGCACACCGGACAGGGAGTTGTGCGGATTTCCGCTGGGATGGTCGGAATCTTGCTGAATTCACGCTCCCCGCGAGTGAACTTCTACGACTACAGCTGAATCTGCGGTTTATCTTGAGTGGGCGACGACGGCGGAATTCGAATGAAGTGGCCTACGCTACTCAGAATTGTTGATTGAGGCGATAGGGCTGAGGCGGATGTTGGAAGGAACTATCAGCTGGAAATTCGGCTCAATCTGGACATTAGCAGCGAATCAAGAAAGAACCGTTAAAACTGCCGTATCTTCGGAGCCGGCTTCTGAATCCGAAAGCACTTCGGAGTCCAGAAAATCCTGACGGTACTCTGTCGGGCTAACTCTACAAACATCACGAAAGACCTGGGCAAAATGCTGCTGGGTTTTGAAGCCACAAGCCACGGCCACGTCCAATATTCGCGCATCAGGAGCACGCAACATCGCTTTAGCGCGCTCAATCCTTTGACGCAAAACAAATTGATGCGGGGTCTCGCCGGTTGACTTGCGGAACATCCGCCCGAAATGGGCCGTGCTCAATCCTACCGATTGGGCCATCTCGTCAAGACTCAAGTCATCTTCCATCTTTACATGGATCAACTCTTTAATCCTTCGCAAGCGCGCTGAGCCCAGTCCTCCTCGGTACATCTCCACAGGACGGTGCCTCACTGCGTGATCTTTCACGAGTGACACGGCCATCGCCTGTTCGACAGAATCCATAAACAGCCGCCCGCTCGGGAAGCCCGCAACCATCTCCGCATGAGCGGCCGCAACCAGCGCACTCAGGCGCGGGTTCCCAAACTTGCGTGAAGCGCGGAGCGCTACCTCGCCGTAAGCTCCGTCAGAGCTGGCCATCAATGCGGCATCGGAGATACCTAGCTGCAGATGCGTTACCTTCATGAGTCCAACCCACTCTCCGACATGACGGTCGCACAGCGCTAAGTCGCCCGGCGCGTATTTAAACTTTTCCAATGCAGACCGCTTCGAGCCCCACTCAATGGAGCCGGGTCGCAACATCATTGCGAAAGCTTGATCATGCCGTACCCAATGACGCGGCTCGGTGACAGATTCAGGGTGAACGAGTTCGACTTTCATTCTTGCTCCACGCCGACGCGTTAAGGATATGTCCGGAGGGCCCAGGCGCGGTTCACACGCTCCCCATTCGATGTATCTAACTGGCAAGGCGATACACGCATTTTGGGCCCTTCACTTTACCCACTAGAATCGGCGTTTGCAGTTGGCAGGTTGTTCTCAAACTCTCCGAAGCGCCTTTATTCTTCTCCAGAAACAGATAATGGAAAGTGGGGCGGTTTTCCAAACCGCCGCCTCAGAATGATCCTCACGGATGAACGAATTTCCAGGAAATGACAATGCGGATCGCCACGGAATTCGTGGACTTTTCAACCCACAATCCAACCCACAAACTATGATGTGTTGTACGACTTCCGCGTATTTTGGCAGTCCCCGCGGCCTTGTAAGTTGTTGTAAAACCAATGCTCGTTACTCTGATAAGGGCGAGGTCGGTGGTTCAAGTCCACCCAGGCCCACCATTTCTCAAAACAATTCCGGGCTAGGGCAAGTGCCTCTGTGCCTTGGTCTGCTGAAAATGTCTTCGCAGCGGTGCGATATCGTTCGAGGTCCCTCCTAAAAGCGGTGGGCGGGGCCGATGAGGTGCCAGTGGACGGAGAACCAGCTGAGAAACAGGCAGGCTGAGGCCACGAGCGAAAATTTGATTTTGGAGATCGTGCGAATCTCAGAGCGGCGCCAGATGCGTAGCCCAGCCAGAATCGCAAAAATGCTCAGAAGAATCGCTGCTCCGGTCACCCAGTTCATCATCACAAAATACTTATCTACGGCGTGCGTCGGCAGAACCGTTTCGTTCGCCAGGCGGGACATCAACACCGCGGTTCCCACCACCAGGACGCTCCACGCAAATGCCGATAGCCGCGGTCCTGTGGTTAGCCACACGGTCCCTGCTTGTTCCTTGAGCACCGGGCGTTTCGCCAAAAAGACCCGCCGGCTCAGGCGACCCACGGTAGCGCCAACCACGAGCAGCACAATGACCAGGCTGCATCCCAGAGCCGGAAAAATCCATTGGCTGTTCTCATACCAGGGAACGCGTTCGTATTGCACTCCCGGAAAACCGACGGCGATGCGCACGATCTTTCCCGAGCTGTCGCGGATGGAGAATATTCGCCTTTGCTCGTTCTCTTCCTGCCACAAATCCTTGCCGACGGCCTTCCATCGGCGGACGTGCCCGCGCAAATCCTTGAAGTCTTCCAGCTTCAAAACGCCGTCCTTGTCCACCGCAACATCGCCCTGTCCGATAAGGTTACCGAGTTTCAGCCGGGAGCTCTCAGACCGCCGTGTCGATTGATACGTACCGGCGATGGCGTTGAGGTCGCTGGGCGAAAGTTTCTGAAACTCAGTTTTTTCCGAATAGGGATAATAGCGGTCAGCAAAGGCCGTCACGATTTCCGCCCGCGTCTTGTTGGCGGAGCCGGCGGAATTAAAAGAAACAAACAAGACCAGCTTCTCCTTGGGTTCCAGCAGAAACGTACTGTGGAAGGCGATGAGGTCGCCATCGTGCCCGATGAAACGCAGCCCGTTGCGCCAGCTCTGGTAGAAACCCAGGCCTATAGGCGGCAATGCGTCGGAAGCCACAAATTGCTTGGTCCACATCGTCTGCAGCGTTTCGGGCTTCAGAATGCGGTGGCCTTCCCATTCGCCGCCATTCAAGAGAGCTTGCGAGAACCGGCCCATGTCTGATGCCGTTGAGGAGACTCCTCCTGCCGGGGCAGGACTGAAGATCTCAAAACCAATCGCTGGCTTTTCCGTATTGTTCCGGTAGCCATCCGAAGCGAACGGGGAAAGCCCCTCGGCAAGCGGCTGACTAAAGCTGGAATGCTTCATTCCCAGCGGCTGAAAAATATGTCTATCAACATATTTTTCAAACGGCTCGCCGCTCACGCGCTGCACGATGTAGCCGCCAAGCCCCACGCCGTAATTCGAATAAGCAGGCACTTCCCCCGGTGGAAAGATCCGGTGCGGCTGATTCTCGATTAGAAATTCCCTCAAAGAAGTCGCTTTCTTCGGATCGGTAATGAGCACGTCACGGATCTCTTCCTCGAAGCCCCCGGTGTGGGTCATGAGATTTCGCAGCGTGATGGGACTTCCAAAAGCCGGCGCAATTTGAAAATCGAGATAGTTGTTCACGTCCGCATCGAGATCCAGCTTGCCTTGCTCCACAAGCTGCATGGCGGAGATCCAGGTGAAGAGCTTGGAGATGGAGGCCAGGCGAAACATGCTCGTTTCTGGATCCACCGCCTTTTTCTTCGCAACATCGACAAAACCATAACCCTTTTTCAACAGCTCCTTGCCGTCCTTCATCACCAGCACGGTGGCGCCGGCCACATCGCTGCGCTCCAGCTGCAGCGGAATGATGCCGTCGAAAAAGGCTTCGAGGTCGGCTTTTTCCAGCCGGTGGGCGGCGTTGGGTAGAGTGGCCTCAGAAGGCTTTGCGGCGACAGGAGCCAGCGCGGGCTTGGGAGCAACAGCGGATGGAGATGTCTGCGCCATCAACGAAGCCGAACTGTACATGACAACCGCAAAAAGTAAGCCAGTCAACCGGACCATTCATCCTCCCCACCCTAAGAAATTAGGCACCGAGTTTCGTGGATATCCGCGAGTCGCGCAACTAAAAACTTGCGAGGCAGGCTGCTCAGAGAACGCTGTGAATTCGCGCTGGAATTGCGCGATCTTAACCCGTCATTGCAAACATAAGACCTGCCATCAGGGGGTTGACGGCTTTGGTGCTTCTGCCGATGCAGGAGGCGGCGTGAATTTAGCGTCGTCAACGGGAACGTTTTGCTTGAGATCATCAACCTGAATCGTGAAGCGATTCCCCGGGCGCGCAAGAGTCCAGCGGAACGGCACCTTCACGCCGTTGGCGTCGCGGTAGTCGTCATAGTCGATCTGCGTGGGATTCCGGCCGAGCGGCGTCTCGGCATACCGCACCAGACGCAGCAACAATCCCGACTGTTGATCGAAATAAAGCCATAGCGGCGGCTGGCCTTGCCTTCTCGCAACGACGAGATATGTGTCACGTCCATCGATTTTTTCGCTCGCGTCAACGCGGAATTTTTCGTAGAGCGACTTCACGTGCGCGGCAAAGTACAAGTCCGCGTCCATTCGCGCGGCATCATTCTCCGTAGTGGACATCATGTGCACGCGATTGGGCACGCCGAGCCAGCCCTGTTTTCCATCAAACGCAGTGATGCTCTCCCCTGCCTGCAAATGTATGATGGAGATTCGCTTGCCAGGAGCTTTGGAATAAACCTCGACGGGAAAATGCTGGCCGCCGAAGGCGGTGAGCGTTCCCTCTTGCACGCGGCTCGTGATTCTATGTAGCGCATCGGCACCGCCGACGGCCGCCACATACCTGTCGAGCAACTGATCAGCCGCGGGTAGAGCTGGCTTTGTTTCACCGGGATTTTTCTCTTCGGCCACTGGCTTCGCTTCTTCGTCGGTGATGATCGGAGTCGCAACGGGATTCGATGCGCCGCGGTGGCATGAAAAGCAGGTTACTTCGCGATGCCCCTCAAAGTTGTCTTTGTTGATGGCCATCATCATGGCCATCATTTTGCGCGCCGTCACTTTGGGCTTCTTGTCGTCTTTTTCCATGGAGCCGCGAACGTGGCAGTACTCGCATTCGACTCCCAGCGAAGCAGCAATGAACTGCATCGAGGGAATGATCTGTTCCGCGGGAATGCCTTTGAGTGTCTGAATGTTCTTGAATTGCTCTTCCGCGAGCTTGGGAGAGGTTGCGCCGGCGGCGGACGATTGTGGTGAAGCGGTCTGCGCTCGCGCTCCGGCCAACGCCATCGCAAGACTCAACGCCATTCCAACAGCCACAAACACAAATTTCAAACGATTCCGTCGCATGGATTCACCCCTCGCAGAAAATTGGACGAACGCGCGTGTAGCGTGGTTACAAAAATACTTTGGATCGATCGCCAACCGGAAGAACGTCAGGCGCTGATCTCGCCGCGCTTCGCCAGCGCGGTGATGCGGTCCGCAGCTCGGAACGCAAGCGCTTCGATGGTCATGGTGGGCTGGCCGCGCCCGGAGGTCACCAGGCTGCTGCCATCGCAAAGAAAGAGATTCTTGACATCATGAGTGCGGTGATCGGCATTGATTACCGAAGTCTTCGGATCGTTTCCCATGCGGCAGGTGCCCAGCAAATGCACCGCGAATTGCGCCTCCTGTGCCGGGAAACCCCAATGCTTCCTTGCACCCGCGGCTTCCAATAGTTCATGCGCGCGTGCAAACATCCAGTTCGCGAGCTTTAAATCGTCGGGATGATCCTTGTAGGTCATGCGCAGCGCCGGCAGGCCCCAGGCGTCCTTCAACTCCGGATCGAGCGAAAAGCTGTTGTCTTCGATCGGCAACGAAGTACCGTGGCAGAAAATCTCCAGGGTGCGATTGAAATTTTGGGCGAGAGCGGATTTGAACTCCTTGCCCCAGCGCGGCGTGTCGGGCGTAAGCCCGCCGAACGCAAAGCTAATAGGAGTGAAATCGAAACGCGCGTCGAGACCGCCGCCCCCGTAGAAGCCGACCTTTTCGTGATCCAGTTCGTAAAAATCATGCATGATGCGGCTGACAGCGAAGCCTTTGTAGTCGTTAAGAGGGTGTTCAAACTGGGCGTAAACGTTGCCGCCGCTGTTGAGCATTAGATTCTTGCCGACGTAACCGCTGGAGTTCGCCAGCCCGTCAGGAAATTGTTTGTTGGCGGAAAGCAGCAGCAGGCGCGGAGTCTCCGCTCCATTGGCGCAAACCACCACCGCTTTCGCTTTCTGCAGGTGCGTGTTGCGCTTCTCATCGAAATACGTCGCTCCCACAGCTCGCCCATTCGCGTCCGCCTCGATGCGATGAACATACGAATTCGGGCGAATTTCGCAGCGGCCGGTCTTCTCCGCCATTCGAATGGCAGTCGCCAGCGAACTGGACTTCGCACCGACCTCACAACCGAAGCCCAGACAGAATCCGCAATTGATGCAAGCACTGCGGCCGGGGCGCGGTTGCGACAGAATGGCCATTGGCGCGGGGAAAGGATGCCATCCCATCTTCCGCGCGGCACGTTCGAACAGAACACCGGAAGCTTTCACAGGCAGCGGCGGCATCGGGTACGGTTTCGAACGCGGTGGATCAAACGGACTGGCGCCGCCGAGGCCGGACACACCGATCTCCCATTCCACTTTCGTGTAATAGGGTTCAAGGTCGGCGTAGGTTATGGGCCAATCGGCAAATGTCGTTCCGGGGATCGGACCGACTTTGCTGCGCTCGATGAAATCGATTTCGTGGAAGCGCCAGAAATTTGCCGTGAAGTGCACGCTGGTCCCGCCGACGCATCGCCCGTAAACCAGCGCACGCTGCGGCTTGGCCTTCTCCTGCGGCGTCTTGCGAAATGTATTCGGCTGAAGCTTCGGATGATTGGTAAGTTTGTCTTCGGCCAAAATCTCAATTTCGTTGTGCGTGAAATCGGCTTCCGTCAGATATGGTCCTTGTTCCAGCACCACAACGCGAAATCCGTTGGTCGAAAGCTGCTTGGCCAGGATTCCCCCCGCAGCGCCGGAGCCAACGATGATAAAATCCACTTCCTCCGAAGTCTTGTACTTGGGCTGGTCGACCGTCATTTCTTCTCCGCTTCGTTTGCCGCCGCATCCCAACCCGGATAATCTTTGTCGTAATATCCAAAGGGCGCCTGAAACATGTGTTCGCGCTCCCGGCCGATGACCTTCCATCCGGCCCCGCTGTCGTTGCCGCCGTAGTCCGGGTCGATCAAGAACCCCGAAATCGTGTGCTGCCGCAGCGTTTCAAAGAAATTCTGCGCGCCCGGACGCGCCCGAAACGGCCGGCGGGGCGATTTGCTACCCTCATCGAAGGAGTGCAAGACTTCATCCTGCTGCTCGGCCGTCAAGCCAGAGAATTTCGCCCCGGGGAACATCTCCGAGACTCTCGCCTGCAGCTCCGGCAATCCTTCCCGATATGTTTTTTGGTCATCAGCGGCAAACGTGGCCAGGCTTCGATCGATGAAATAGACAACGCCGGCTTCGCGGGCTCCCGGCATGTCATCCGTGGGAATGATGCGCGCCGTTATGGCATCAATCTCCGCCGCCTGTTCGGACGTAAAGAACTGAAATTTCGGCGGTGTGGCCGATCGCGCGGCCTGGCGCGCGTACCCGGCTGCCGCCACCATCGCCGGCAAGTGCGCGGAAACCCAGGCGGCTGAAAGGCCGCTGATGCCTTGAGACAAAAATTGACGGCGACTGACAGATTCACTCATTTCGATTGTTCCTTCTTCACAACTTTTGGACTGTAAGCTGGCGATTCCAGAGCGTCAAGCAATTCTTCGGCAAATCAAAATAATTCCTGCATCCAAATTGACTGCTGCTAGATCTCCCCTCGGCGCGCAAGCGCCGTGATGCGGTCGGCGGCGCGATAGGCCAGAGCACTGATCGTCAAGGTCGGCTGCCCGCGGCCGGAAGTCACTAAACTGCTGCCATCACAAAGAAATAAATTTTTAACGTCGTGCGTGCGATGATCTGCATTGATCACCGATGTTTTCGCATCATTTCCCATTCGGCAGGTGCCCAGCAAATGGTAAGCAAAGTCCTGCTCCGCGACAGGTTCAGCCCACTTTTGTTTGGCGTCTGTGGCGTCGAGCAGCTCCATAATACGGGCACGCAGGAAGGCGCCCAGCTTGAGATCGTCGGGATGATCCTTGTAAGTCATACGCAGGGCCGGCAGCCCCCAGGCATCCTTGAGATCCGGATCCAGCGAAAAGCTGTTGTTCTCCACGGGAAGTGAAGTGCCGTGCGACACAATTTCCAGCGTGCGCGTGTAATTGTGCGCCAGGGCCGCTTTGAATTCTTTGCCCCACCTCGCAGTCCCGGGCGGCAGCGCGTTGATGCCGTAACCGCTGAGTGCAAAACTGATTGGCGTGAGGTCGAAGCGCGCGTCCAGTCCGCCGCCTCCGCAGAAACCAACCTTCTGCGGATCGAGCTCATAAAAGTCGTGCAGAACACGGCTCACCGCAAATCCTTTGTAATCGTTCAGCGGATGTTCGAAAACGGCCACGCCGTCAGGGCCTGAATTCATCATCAGATACTTGCCTACCAGCCCGCTGGAATTCGCCAGCCCATCGGGGAATTGCTTGCTCATAGAAAGCAGCAACAACCGCGGAGTCTCGGCGCCATTGGCGCAAACAACCACGGCCTTGGCCTTTTGCAGATGAACGGCACGCTTCTCGTCGAAGTAGGCCGCCCCGGTGACGCGCCCGTTCGCGCTGGTCTCTATCCGGTGGACGTAGCAGTTGGGACGGATTTCACAGCGGCCGGTTTTTTCCGCCATTCGAATGACGGTTGCCAGCGTGCTGGACTTGGCGCCAACTTCGCAGCCAAAGCTTTCGCAGAAACCGCATTGAATGCATGCGCTGCGCCCGGGCCGCGGCTGCGAGAGAATCGCCATCGGCGCGGGAAAGGGATTCCAGCCGAGCTTTCGTGCCGCGCGTTCGAATAGGACGCCGCCGGATTTCACCGGCAACGGCTGCATCGGATAGGGCTTCGAACGCGGCGGATCGAAAGGGCTGGCCCCGGCGAGCCCCGAAACTCCGATCTCCCATTCTACTTTGGTGTAATACGGCTCGAGGTCGGCGTAAGTGATGGGCCAGTCGGCGAGCGCGGCCCCCGGAACCTCTCCCACTTTGCTGCGCTCGATAAAATCAATCTCGTGGAAGCGCCAGTAATTCGCCGTGAAATGCACGCTGGAACCGCCAACCATTCGTCCGTAGACATACGCGCGATGGCGCTTGGCTTTGTCCTGCGGCGTCTTGCGAAAAGTGGTGGGCTGAAGCTCCGGATGATTGGTGAGCTGGTTCTTGTTCAATACTTCGATCTCGTTGTGCGTGAAATCTTTTTCGGTGAGGTAGGGCCCCTGTTCGAGAACAACCACTCTGAAGCCGTTGGTCGATAGCTCCTTGGCAAGCACTCCACCTGCCGCGCCGGAGCCCACAATCACGAAATCCACTTCATCGGTTGTCTTGTACTTGGGCTGATCCACCGTCATGTATGCGGAATGTCCTTTGCGAAAGACCATCACTATATCATCGGAGCCGCTGCGATTGCGGCGTTAGGCATTGCTAGTGTACGATTCCGCGCGATTCGCGAGTGTGGCTCGATTTCGCGAAAATAGCTGCGATTTGAGACACTACTGAAGGTATGGCTACGTTTACAGGCATGATCGGAAGCGGCAGCAAGTGGCTGCTCGACAGAATTGTCGGCGCCGTCGCGGCCACGGGGATCAATCCCAATTTTTTGACGTTTCTTGGCCTGGTCGTGAATTTTATCGCTGCGGCCTTTTTTGCAGTTGGCAGCTTCTTCATCGGCGCGTTAATTATCTTGTTTGCCGGTTTCCTCGACATGCTGGATGGGCAAGTCGCGCGACGGCAAAACCGCGTCACTGCCTTCGGCGCCTTCTACGATTCGACCCTCGACCGTTATGCGGACATGGCCCTGTACATGGGATTGCTCGTCTATTACTCCGTGAGCGGACGCACACCGTATGTGGTGCTTGCGGCCGTGGCCACCGCGGGCTCCGTCATGGTGAGCTATGCGCGCGCGCGCGCCGAGTCACTCATTCCTTTGTGCAAAGTCGGATTCATGGAGCGGCCCGAGCGCCTTGTGTTGCTGATCATCGGCGGGCTGTTCAGCCGCATGGGACCCGTGCTCTGGGTGATCGCCGTGGTCTCCACGATCACCGTCATCCACCGCATCGTCTACACCTGGCAGGAAACCCGCGCCGGCCGCACCATTCCTGGAATCAAGTTGTCGTTGTAATTGCTTTCCCTCCTCGATGTAGCTACAATTGAAAGAGAGGTAGCTACATGCGAAAAGTGGGGAGCCGCGAACTGAAAAACAGGCTAGGCCGTTATCTGCATGCCGTGCGCAAGGGTGAATCTCTTCTCGTCACGGACCGGGGAAAGGCGGTGGCCCAGATCTCGCCGGTCAAGACGGAACCCAGCGAGGAGGCTTCGCTTGACGAACTCTTGAAACAATTGGAATCGGAAGGCTTGATTCATCTGGGCAAACGGCCACTTCGCAAGTTCCGGCGCGTCAAAATCAAGGGCGCTCCCGCTTCGCAAACTATCATTGAGGACCGCCAGTAGTGCTCTACCTGGATTCTTCGGCGCTGATAAAACACTATGTACAGGAACCTGGCACGCGGGAAATCGACGATAAATTAAAAGCCGAAGAAATTGCAGGCAGACCACTCTTCACATCCGTGATCACGTATGCGGAGATTCATCGAGCACTCGCGCGAAGGATGAAGGACGGATCCCTGATCCCGCAGGCATTCCTGGTCGCCCGGCGCGAGTTTGATGCGGACTGGCTCTCCGGTCTAACGACAATTGAGCTTCGATCTGATGTTTTGGTCTTTATTCAACGTATCGTTGAGCAATTTCCGTTAAAAAGCAGTGACGCTATGCACCTTGCCAGTGCTTTCTCTCTCCGGGATAGGTTTCGACTAAGCGGCAGATTAGGCGCGAGAGAGGTCACTATTACTTTTGCCACCGCAGATCGCGAATTGGCGGGGGCCGCGTTGGCGTCGTATCTTGAAGTTTTCAACCCCGAGACTGCGGGATTGCCCTGACTCTTCCCGAGTATTACCTGCTTAGCGTGCGCCCTCAATAGGCGCGGCGATGATGGCCCGCACGCGATCGCGCAGCGCTGGTACATCCTCTTTGGTGAGTCCCTTAGTATCTATCGTGTCGTGCAGATACACGGTGATTTTTGCCGGCCATAGCATCCAGTGGCCCGTGCGGTGATGCTCGAAGGACCCCACCAAGCTGACGGGCGCGATCGGAATGCCGAGCTGCTGTGCGACGCGGAAGCCGCCGTCCTGAAATTGGTTTACATGGCCGTCGCGCGTGCGCTTGGCTTCGGGAAAAATGATCAGGCTGGTGCCGCCGTTGAACGCGTCCTGCGTTAAGCGCCACATACGTTTCAAATCCGACGGACGCCGAATATCCGGGACGGGAACGTTTCCGAAACGCTTCATAAGCCAACCGTAAGCGGGAATCTTGAAATGCGATTCCAGTTCCCAGCCTCGGACGAACTGCGGTATCGCGCAGTACAGCATGAAGGGATCGAACAGATTGACGTGATTCGACATGAAAATGCACGTTCGCTTCGAATCGAACCCTGGAGAGCGCCGGACCTCGACGCGCACCCCAGAAAGAAACGCAATGCGCCGGCATAGGCCGCGCTGCAGCCAATCGTGCTTGCGAGGATCCAGAAAAACGCCCAGGGAGACAAGCACCGGCACAACGATGAAAAAGTGCAGGCCGCTGATGACCCAAAGAACAGCGCTGCGCAGCACCAGCCAGGGCTTTTTCATATATAGATGTCCAGAGCGGCGGGAAGCACGTCGAGGGAACGGCATTCCAGCGTAGCGACTTCTCCATCGATCATCACGTCGACCGGCACTCCGGCATTGAATTCCACTCGGCGCACTGCCCGGCGCGAAGCCAACGGATGCTCGATGTGCGTTCCGTCATATAGCCGTGGCAAGGTACGCAACAGAGCGAGCCGCCCGATGGGACCCCAGCGGACAAACTCGATGAGCCCATCAGTGGGATCCGCCTGCGGCGCGATCAGCATCGTGCCGCCGGTGTACTTGCTGTTGTTGAACGTGAGGAACAGCGAGCGACGCTCATCCCATTCAAGATCATCGTCACAGCGCAGTGCGAAGGAGCGGCGGCGCAATTGCACGACGCGTACAAAAACTCCCATCAGGTAGCCGAGGTGGCCGAAAGGCTTAAACATGCGATTGGTGAGCGCCGCGACATCAGCGGTAAAGCCGACGCTCAGAAGATTGAAAGAAAAAACTTCGCCCGTGGCATGCGTCAGCCGGATGAGATCCACGGAACGCTTGCGGTTTTCGAGAAGCGCTTGCATCGAGGCTTCCGTGCCGTTCTGGGTAAAATCGCGCAGGAATGAGTTTCCTGTCCCAAGAGGAAGAAAACCAAGCGCGACGCGTTGCACCTTTGTGCGGCCGACAAACACGCCGTTGAGAATCTCGTGCGCCGTACCATCGCCACCCACAGCAAGAAAACGCCGATAGCCCTGCACGTAAGCCTCGCGCGCAAGATGCACCGCATGGCCCGGGCCCGTCGACGCGATGACGTCAATCTGCAGGCCCTTTTCGCGCAAGCGTGCGAGTACCGGTCCGGCAAGTTTCGCGGAACGGCCGCCACCGGCGGCAGGGTTGACGATGGCAAAGAAGCGATCCATTGGAGAAGCGATAAAACTCGAGTTGCCACTTCCATTCAACTGGCAGCTTCAAACTGCGTTCACAACGGCAAAACTGCGGTGGCGCTGTCCAGGCTTGCAAGTCGTTCCGCCAAAACATTTCTTTTTATCTTCAGCGAAGCCGTTCGTGGAAAATCCTCGTCCAGGAGCACGACCCCGTGAACCCGCTTGTAGTTTAGCAGGCGGCTATTGCGTGCGTTGATGTCCTGGCGTAGTTGTTCTGTGAACTCTTGTCCTTGCTCAAGATGCAGGACGAGTACCAGTCTCTCCCCGACCATCGAGCGCTTTGGCCAGATGTAATTGGCAGCGAACACGCAGAACTCCTTCACCGGAAGGCTTTCAAACACCGCCTCGATATCTTCCGGGTAGATGTTCTTCCCCTCCTCCGTAACGATCATGTTTTTCTTGCGCCCGCTGAGCTGCAAGTGGCCGGCCGCATCAAAACGGCCGAGGTCGCCAGTCATCAGCCATCCATCGATGATGGCTTCGGCGGTGAGCTCCGGATCGTTCAAGTAGCCCGACATAACGGTCTTACTGCGAACCGAAACTTCGCCGACGCCATCGCCGGCCGGATTCACGATGCGCACCTCCATGCCCGGCAGCGGCTTGCCCACGGTGTCCGCTCGAAAAGGCTTCAAATCGTTGACAGTGATCGCTGTGCCGGCCTCTGTAAGGCCGTAACCGTTTGCGACCGGAATCCCAAAATCGTAGAAAAATTGCAGGGTCTGCGGCTCGGTGAACGCGCCGCCCACGATGATGGCAAGCAGTTCCCCTCCAAACGCTTCATGCACTTGCTTCAGCAATCGGCGGCTAATGCCCGGCCGCGGGCGACTTTTGGTCAGCGCTTTGTTGATGGCCACAAGCGCATTGAAAATCATCCGCTTGCTTGCCGGCAGAGCATCAAATCGTACCTGCAAACCTTTTTGCAAATTCTTCAGAACCAGCGGAACGAGACTGACGTAGGTAATTTTGTATTTCGGAAAAGCTTCACGGACATATTCCGGCCGCAACGTGCGCAAGTGCACGACGGTGGCTCCGCAAGTGAACGGCCCAAAAAAGCCCACCATGAAATCGATCGCATGATTCGTCGGCAAGATGCTCAAGTAACGCACTCCTGGCCAAAACGGATAGAGCGAAGTAAGCGCGACGCACTGCTCCAGATAGTTTTCGTGCATCATCATGCAGCCCTTGGGACGGCCGCCGGTCCCGGAAGAATAGACGATGCACGCCGTGTCCTTGCGTTCGCGCGGAGCGAACACCGGTTCACCTTCTCCGCGAAACTCTTCCCAACGCCGCGCGCCGACGAGATCCGCATTTGCCGGAGCTTCCGTCACAAGAATCGTGCGCAGGTTCGTAGCAGCCGCCCCGCCAGCGGCTACGCTCAGCTGCCGCCAAATCGGATACTCTGTGATGAGCATACTCGCGCCGGAGTGCTTGAGCAGTTCCCACTGCTCCTCCGGCGTAAGTTTGTAATCGAGAGGAACCAGCGTGCCGCCGGTAAAAAATATGGCGTAGGCCGAGATCAGCCACTTCGACTGATTCGTCATTATAATGCTGGCGCGGGCTCCCGCTGCGAAACCCGCGTCCTGCAAGGCTTTCGCCAGCGGATGCGCGCGCACCTTGAATTCGCGATACGTTATTCGTTCCTTCTCGCGTTCACGATCCGCTTCAATCAAGCACACCTCACCCGCAAATTGATCCAGCGCATCCTTCAGCGCCTGCCCGATGGATTGATATTTGGAAAGGTCCAGCATTACAACCGGGACTGAATCCGCTCCGCCAGCGTCTTGAAGTCGCTAACGCCCTGCACTTCGTAGTCCGGCAGCTCGATGCCAAAATGATTTTCAATCCGCGAAAGCATTTCCAGCGTCTGCAGGCTGTCAATCCCCAGCTTCTTGAAAAAATCATCCCCCGGCGCAAGAGAGCCCGCCGGCAACTGAAAGTGGGTTGCCGCCAGATCGAGCACTTCCTGTATCGTTTGTTCCAGCTTTCGCATAGAAACCTAAATCTATCACCGCAGGACAACGAACAACAAATCCGCTCCTAAACGCGCAGCATATTCCACGCGAATAAGCCCTACTTGGTGAATGTCATACTCCATGCCTGGTCCGGAAGCACTGAATTGCTTCAAGAACTTGCGCAACACTCATGGGAAGCGCGCTGACCGGTATGTTAATCGGGGCTCCCACCAGACTAGTATTCGGCCGCATCAATCTGGCTTTCAGACCTCCTATTCGCCCAAGAAAGTGATCGGGAGACTTCACCGCGATCGAAACAAAACTCTGACCCTGCATTGATCCCGCAAAGATCCGATCAATTTCTTCCCAGCGAACAAGCCCGGCGTTAACCGCGGAACCTTGGTCAGTGATCCCCTCGCTACTCACAATTAGCGCAGGTCTAGGCACAATTAATCGATACGTGACGTAAAGTAAGCAGGCGCCAAAGAAAGGCACGCCCACATAGGAAGCGATTACGAATTCCCACAGGGGTATGGAATGTTTCTCTGCGCAGGCCCATCCAAACCCCAAGCAAGACGAAAAGAAGCGCCCCAAGCAGAAGCAGTATTAGGCGTCCGGGACTTGGGTCGATAACAACCTCGTCTGCACCTTGAATCGAATTATCTCGTACTGGGTTCATCTAACTCACGGCAAATACGGCATGGGCCCGGAATCTTCGACAAATTTCTTGAGCGCCGCCATGACCGTCGGGCGAGTAAAGAGTTCGCAAAAGAGGTCGATCTCGCGGCGAAGCTCTTCGTGCGGAATGGGCTTGATGAATTTTTTGGCGGCGGCTCGCGTTCCTGCGTCGTACTTGGTGATTTGCGCGGCGGTCGAGCGAGCGATTCGAAGCGCTTCGCCTTCGCCGGCCAACTGCGCGACGAGGCCCACTGCTTGCGCACGAGTGGCGTTCACAGTTCGCCCCGTAAAGAGCAAATCCCTCACCAAAGCGTTGCCAAGATCACGTTTCAATCGTGGAATCCCTCCAAAACCGGGAATGAATCCCAGACGCAACTCGGGAAACGCAAACCGCGCCATTTTGTCCGCGATGATCATGTCACAGGCCAGCGCCAACTCGAGCCCTCCGCCCAGGCAAGCTCCATGCACGGCAGCAATAGTGATAAACGGCGCCGCATCGATCGCATTCATGACTGCGTGGATGCGCTCCAGGAAAGCTCGCACCCCAGCGGGCCGATCCTTCGCTGCAACCGCCGCGGCCGTCGCATACAACTCCCGCAAATCCCCTCCTGCCGAAAAAACGGACTTCCGCGCACTTGCTATGATGCAAACGGAAGTTTCTGGCGCAAGAACTCCGAACGCGGCGACAAGCTTTTCCAGTTCCGTGAGCATCGCCGTGCCGATTTCATTGGCCGGCGCATGATCCAAGGTCAGCTCGACAACTCCTTCGCGCCATTCCCAGCGCAACGTTTTTCCTGTGAAGTTTTTCATGCGTGTTTCCCGCTTGCGGCTTCGCGCGCACCCGCGCCATCGTACATGGCCTTGATTTCCGCAGCATAGCGTTCGTTGATGGCACCGCGCCGGACCTTGCCATTCGCCGTCAACAACCCATTTTCGAGCGTGAACGCCTCCGGAATCACTGTGAAATTGCGAATCTGCCGGTAATGCGGCAGCCCCGGATTCAACGTGTCCAGCACAGCGTGCACCGCCGCACGTTCGACGCCTCCGGTAACCAACGCGCACAAATACCCGCGCACATTTCCAACCACTACCACATGCTGCGCCGCCGGCAAAAGCCGCGCGATGCTATCCTCAATCGGCTCCGGCGCGATGTTGTGTCCGGAATTCAAAACGATCAGGTTTTTGATGCGTCCGCTGATGCGCCAATTCCCACGCACGTTTACTTCGCCCTGATCCCCGGTGTGAAACCACCCGTCCTGCATCACGCGCGCCGTTTCCTCCGGCCGGTTCCAATATCCGGGGAAAATGTGCGGCCCACGCACCACGATCTCTTCATTGTCGGCGATTCTCATTTCAATGCCGCTGATCGCCGTGCCCACGTAGCCCGGCTCCACCGGCACGCGCGGATCGTCCAGCGTGCAAATGCCTGTCGTTTCCGTCAGCCCGTACCCTTGCAGCACGGGTATGCCGAGCATCAGAAAAAACTGCTGCGTCTCCGGCGAGAGTGGCGCCGAGCCGCAAATCAGAGTCCGCAGGTGCTTGCCAAAACGCTGCCTGATTTTCCCAAAAATCAATCTTCGGCCCAGCCCCAGCCAAAGCGCATCCATCGCCCGGCCACGCCCAACTCGCAGCCGCTGCCACGCGTCCTGCGTCCTCGCAAACAGCGAACGAATGATCGCCGGCCGCTTCGAAAGCGCTTCTTCCACCCCGCGCCTCACACGCTCCAGCAGTGTCGGAACATTCAGGAAATAGTGCGGGGAAGCCAGCCGAATTTCGTCGGCAAGCTTATTAAGATTCGTGGAGAGAGTCAGTACACTCTCGCGCGTCAGGTAAGTCAGCAGCACAATCCACGAAGCCGCAAAATTGAACGGCAAATAGTGGAATACGCGGTCCGGCTCCTGCGTTTCCCCCATCAATTGATCCAGCCGCTCGGTCGTACAGGAAATCATGTGCGACACGTTTCCAACGTTCAGGCACACGCCCTTCGGCTCTCCCGACGTTCCCGACGTGTAAATGATGGTGACCACGTCCGCGTCCCGCCGCGGGTTGGGAGCTTCCGGCACGTTCTGTGGCGAAGCAGACGGCCGCAAAGCTTCCTCGAACAGCACGCGCTGCGGCGCGTCCGGCCACGCCTGCACCACACTCTCCCCGAGCGCGGCATCGCCCACAAACAACAATCGCGGCTGGCAATCCTTCATCATTCCCGCCAACTCCGCCGGCGCCTGCCGTGAATAGAGCGGCACAACAATCGCGCCCTCGGCCATCAGCGCCAGGTCGAACGCCGCCCACCGCACAGAATTCGCCGCCAGCAGCGCGCAACGATCCCCCTGCTGCAGCCCGGCGCGGCGTAAATATCCCCGCACGCGCTGAATCTGCCCCAGCAGTTCTCCGCCCGTAACGCTGACGAACTGTTCCCCGCGAATTTCGCGAAGAACGACGCGGTCATCCGCGCGCTTGAGCTGCGCAAAAATGTTTTCGAGGAAATTCGTCATGAAAGATCAACGTACTGCCGCAAGTGCCGGCGGCGAAGAATCATAGCGCTCGGCAAGCTCCAGCAGATTTCGATTAAGTGGTGGAAGATAGTCTTCCCACCCAAGAACTCCCGAGCGCAGCGGAAATTCGGGATAAGTCCGGCGCATCGCATCTTCAAGAAACGTTCCCATGCGCGCCATCACTTTCAGATTGCGGACCACCGTGCGCCCGATCCCCTCCCGGACCGATTCCGCTTCTGCCACCAGCGTTTCCATGATTTGAAGCAGCTTCGTCTCCAGCTCGGGGTCTTCTACCGTCAAAAATAGATGCTCGTGTCCGCGCTCGCGCATCAGGTTGCGGATGCGCTCGTCCATGGTGACGCCCGCCGAAGCCACCAGGCTCGGCATGCAAGTCACAATGCCGTGATAGCGCGATGAAACCATGTAAGAGCCCGCTCGTAGAATCGAAACGATCTGGAACATGTCGTAGTCATCGGACGTGAAAATCGGCGTCCCTCGCATTTGGGCCGCAAAGTCCCGGCAGGCCCCCGCGTCCAGCCGCTCCATCCCCACCAGAATTGGAAACACGCGATGCCGCTGCACAAAAGCTTGGGTCGCTTTCGTAAACCCAGAAATGTAGTGCTGGTATTTCCGGTCCATCTCCGCTCCGGATTCAAAAAAATAAACGGTGCGGTACTGGCTGTCTTTGTAGGCGCCCGACGTCACGCGCGCAAGATACTTCGCGATCGATGCTTTCACCGGCCACACGAACGGATGAATCGGACAGAGCGCCAGAATCGGCGTCTTTTCATCCCACCCGGCCTCCCGCAGCACCTTACGAGCGTATTCAGGCGGATGCGGCTCAAAAGTCCACGCCGTGTCGGTACCAAGCTCCGTCGGGATTCCCAGCGAACTCAAAAGTGTTTGCGATTCAACATTGCGCGTGATCACCAGCGATTCATTTACGTACCGCGCGCACATCGATTGAATCAACCCGTCCATGTGCCCCGCTTCGCCGCCGTAAGCCACGGAGAGCTTATTCTCCACCGAAGCCAGCCCGAGCGAGCCGATCATCATGGTCGTCAGCGCATTCGCAAATTTGCTCTTGAACATCGAGCCTTCGCACGCGATCACGCCATGATTCTGCCGCACCTCCCGAAAAAGAAACGGCGGAAAAACATCCGGAAGATAAACCTGCCGCGTCCCTTCGAAGTAGCCCTTGGTGCGGTCGAAACTCTGCGTCATCACGCTGAAGTCGACATGCTCGGCGCCCAGCACGTGCCGGATCTGTCGCAGCATTTCCTGCACGCGCACGTCGCTCCCAGTGTTCCGTGTGCCGTTGTACCCAGCAAACAGCAGCTTCAGTTTTTCGCCCGGCGTCCAGCGCTGACCCAGTCCCAGCATCCAGCCAAAGCGCCGGATTTCGATCAGCGCGCTGACCCACGCGACCAGCAGGAAGTCCGTCATTATCCGGCGCTCCGTGCCGCGGAATTCTTTGCGTCGTTTACTCCCGAAGGCCAGGGCTTCGCCGGGTAGTGAAATTTATTCTCACGGCTGAACTTCAAGAGCGGATAGGCATACGTCGAAAACTTGGCCGGTGACGCGCCAAGTTCCGAAACCACGCGCGAATTATCGAAGACTGTGTTCCAGTCCAGATATGGCCAGAAGACTTTCAGCAGCGATGCCCCGTGCCCCACCGCTCCCCCGCGATTCGCTACCCAATTCACTGTTTGAGAAAACGGCCCACCTAGCCACGCCGAAAACAGCGGCCGCCGCGTCCCACCCGCCTGCGCAATGGCCTCGGTCAATTCCAGATAGGTCTGCGAGCCCGTCCCGGAAGACAGATGGTAAATGCCATGCGCAGGCGCTTCTTTTTGATGAATGGTCACCACCGCTTTGCCGACGTAGTCTGCCGGCACAATGTCGATTTTGTCGCTCGGGCGCAGTGGAAGCACCGGCATCTGCGCCAACAGGTGAAACGCTTGCACCATGTCAAACTGCGAAGTTTCCCCCCGCCGGCTGTCGCCCAGAATAATCGCCGGCCGGAAAATCGTCTTCTCCACGTCGGGCAACAACTGATTCGCCATGTGCTCGCAGAATTTTTTCGTGCGCGCGTACGGATCGTAGTCCGAGCGCGACCAATCAATCGCCGCGTCCTCCGCCACAACCTCATTCTGTCTTTTCCCTGCGACCGCCACCGTCGATACATGCGAATACCGCCGCAACCCATGCCGATTCTGAGCCCGCCGCGCCAGCTGAATCACTTCCAGCGTGCCCCGCAGATTCACGTTCAGACATTGTTTTTCCGATTTGCGGTTCAGCGAAGCGGCGCAGTGAATCAATGATTCCGTCGTGTCCACCAGCGCGTGGTACTCGTCATCCGGCAAGCCGAAACATTCGCTGGTTAGGTCGCCGCGAAAAATCTGCACACGCGTTTTGAGATAATCGAGGAATTCCGGAAATTCCAGATGAAGTTGTAGCGAAGTCCAAAGCCGTTCGCTGGCTTCCTGATCGCTTTTGGCTCGAACCAGAAGATTAAGCTTGTCACGATGCTCCCGGAAGAGCCCCGCGACAAGATAACTCCCTAGATAGCCGGTCGAGCCGGTTACGAAGATCGCCATAAGGGGTCGGACGGCACTGCTGCTTTCGAAAGAGCCGCTTCATGCGCCGGTTCGGCGGACCAATCTAGCGCCCGCGGTTCGCGCGCCTCCAGCGGACGGCCCTCCATCAGCGGATAGCACCAGCGGCGCAGCGCCGGGATGTGCACGTTGATCCAGTAATCCCACCAGTCGATGGCTTCCGGCGCGAAATCAAAAAGTTCCCGCTCTTCGGGAGACAGCGCCGCGGAGAGCAGCCGCGCGTTTTCGCATTCGAATACGTGTTCGTTGTGCAGAATGAACGGCTCGTAGAGTTCGATCAGCTTTTCCGCGCGGATTAGATCGCGCTCTGCTCTGGCCAGCGGCGGCTTTCTCATCCCCAGCGTGACGGCCACGCGGTTGATGCCGGAAATCACGGCCTTCTGCCTCGGAATCGAAAGTTGCTCGTAGCGCTGCTTGGACACGGGAATCGTTTCGAATTTCACTTTTAGCCAGCTGTCGATCGTCTGCGTCGTCCGATAGTATTTGCGATGCGCCAAGCCGGTCAGCTCAATGCTGCGCCCCATGTTCACCGGGTTGATCGCCGAAGTCGCCAGTTGGTACATGCGAGCGTGACATCGCGCGATCACTCCCGCGGAGATCAGCGTCATTCCCCGGCAGACCATGTCCACAGGTATCACGTCGAGGCACTTCCGCTCGTTCGAAGGCAGTTGCCGGAAATTCGTCCCTAGCAAATATGAGAGCGGCCCGGATGTATTGATGCCCTCATTCCATCCTGTGAACGGCGAGCGCTCAGAACTTTCCACAATCGAAGGCCGCACAATCGCAATGGGAAGATCGTGCCCGCGGCGTGCGAGCATCGATTCGCCAAGACTTTTTGTGAACGTGTAGGTATTGGGCCAACCCAGGTGCTGCGCGCGGCGCACTCCCACGCGCACCAGCCGGTTTCGAATCCAGCGTGCCCGATTGCGCTTCAGCACGCCGTCGAGTTCCGCCGCGGGCGCAGCCGCTTCATCGCCGCCGCGTCCCAGCGCCTGCCGTCGCAACGCTTTTGAAAGCTCAGGGCTTTCCGCGCGGGCCTCGATGTGGCGAATCATTTCTCGCAGAGACTCGATCTCGCGCTCCGCATCGAAATTGGCATCCTGTGCCGGATTGTAATTGTCCTGAAGCTCTTCAGTGACATGCCCGTCCCGCATGCCCACAACGTAGCAGGTCGAGAGGTGCATCAGACCGGCGTGATCGCACTTCCGCAAGAAATCCAGAAGGTGCAGCGCAGAATCCACGTTGGACGAAAGGGCGTCGCGCAAGTCGGGATTAAAATCCGTTAGCCCTGCACTGTTCACGATCAGGTCGAGCGACTTCGCCAGCCGCCCCTGCGCTGCCGTATCCAGCCCCAAGCCCGGCTGGCTCACATCGCCTTCCACGACTTCGACCTTCTCTTTCAGAAACGCGCCGAGTTTTCGGCCATGGCGTTCGTGCAGGGCATCAAACGTTGGAGATTCCTCGACAATTTTTTCGAAGCGCCGCTGCCCTGACGTCGTGCGATTGCGCCGGATAAGCAACGTAATTTTGCCGATGTCCGGAATATTCTCGAGCAGATCAACAAGCCAAACCTTGCCGATAAATCCCGTCACGCCAATGAGCAAGAGATGCCGCTTCGCCAGCGTTTCCCGGACCGAAAGACGATCGACTCCCGGCGCTTCCCCAAAAAGTGCCACCGCTTTTCCGCTCGCGGCTTTCGACCGCGCCGTCGTCTGTACGGAACTTTCCAGCTTCGCGGGACGCCCGGTCCAACCAAGCTGATTCAGCAATTTCTCCCGCGAGACCCGGCCATCCGTCGAGCCGCTCGCAATCCACGCAAACGGCCCGCGTGGCCGCACGATGGGGTCCAGCAAACGCCCCGTCGCCTCTCCCGCGCGAAATTCCAGTCGATTCGAAATGAAGTGTTCGACCCCGAAATGATGGGCGAGCGGCCGCAGAATGTTTTCAAGCAGCTGCCCCACCAGCACCACGCGCTCGCCGTTGCGCACCGCTTCGATGAGTTTCCCCGCGGCCTCGCTGCGCAGCTTCGGTTTCAAAACATAATGAAAATATTCTTCGCCAAGAAGATCGAGCCGGTCGCGGCTGACTCCGCGCAACAACGTGTGCAGAAATCTAGTTGCGAATGTGCGGTTCGCAGCGTAAGCGAAAGGCCGCGCCAGCGCCATCCCCGCCATACCCAGACGCCGCGCCCAGCGCTCCGAAAAACTCTGCGAGTTCCAGATGAAAAACCCCACCGGGCGCATCGCGCCAAGCTCCAATAGCGACCCTTCCACGCGCCAATAGGTAATCTCCCGCTTCGCCGTCGGAGCTGAAATGTTTTTCGAATTGGAACTCGAATGTGCCATGGCTGGTGTGTAATTAGCGACGCCAAATGCGCCGCGAACAAAGCTCAAGAGTACCGCGATAAGTAGTGATGTTTCGCACCTTTTGGTAAAACGGAACTGAAACGGATTCTAAGCCAGCTCCTGTGGCCGTATGATTCAGCGGCCCCGACTCCGCCGGCCAAAGGCAACCTGGGAAAGTGCAAAAGTAGCATTCTCAGCGCCTTCCCGCAAGGCGTGGAGAGAGGGCTAATGGAGTGAATATTTAGACGCCCCAGCCGTAGCGCTCGGCGTGTTCGAGCGTGCGCTGCATTTCTTCGCGAAGGATTTCGGTGAAGACGGAGCCGCCCACGGCACGCGCGCCTGGTTCCGTGATGTCTGGTGTGCGGTAGCCGCCCGCGAGGACGCGCTGCAGCGATTGTTCCACCCAATCCGCTTCCAGCGAGAGTCCGAATGCGTCGCGCAGCATCATCGTCGCGCTCAGGATCGAGCCGATAGGATTGGCCGAGTCCGTTCCGGCCAGGGACGGTGCCGAGCCGTGAATGGGTTCAAAGAGCGGGGCGCTAGAGCCAAAGCTCGCAGACGGGATCAAACCGATCGAGCCGGTAAGCGCGGCGGCGGCATCGCTCAAAATATCGCCAAACATGTTTGAAGTGAGCAACACGTCAAATTGCGACGGCCGCAGAGTCAGCTGCATCGCGGCGTTGTCCACGTACATGTGCTCGAGCTTCACGGACGGATATACAGCGCCCATGGCCGAAACGGTGCGGCGCCACAACTGCGAACTCGTCAACACGTTGGCCTTGTCCACGGAGCACAGCCGGCGCGAGCGATTTTCGGCGCGCGCAAACGCAAACGTGGCGATGCGCTCGATTTCCGGCGTCGAATACGACTCCGTGTCCCACGCGCGCTCCACGCCTTTTTCCGTGGAATTGCCGCGCTCGCCGAAATACATTCCGCCGGCTAGCTCGCGCACAATTTCGAGATCTAGATCCCCCAGCCGGTCCGCTTTCAACGGCGAAATCCCCCGCAGCGGATCGAGCAGCTTCACCGGCCGGACGTTCACGTACAGCCCCAGGCCTTTGCGCAAGCCTAGCAGACCACTTTCAGGGCGCTTGCCAACCGGAATCGCATCCCACTTCGGCCCGCCGACCGCGCCCAGGAAAACCGCGTCAGCTTTGCGGCAAGCAGCCAGCGTTTCATTAGGAAGTGGCGTACCGGCAGCATCGATTGCCGCGCCGCCGATCGGAAATTCCTTGAATTCAAACTCGTGGCTAAATTCGTGAGCCGTCTCGCGCAGGATCGTCGCAGCGGCCCGCGTCACCTCCGGGCCGATGCCGTCTCCCGGTAACAGAACGATGGTCTTCTTCATAAAAAATCCCCGAATCAACGAAAAATTTGGAAGCTCATCCGCGAAGTTCAGATAGAGTACCGCGCAGGTTGACTCGCACGTTGCAATCTCTTCGGCGGAAGCGACGTCAGGCCGCGGGCGACGATTCCGCAGCCATGGCCGCGGGACGCCGGCGGATCACTTCATGCGCAATGGCCAGAATGTCGCGCGAGCGCACCTGCTTGGATTGATCGGCCAGCGCGGTCACGCGGTTGTAAATTTCCGCAAGCTCCGCATTGCTGGCTTCAAAACCGAGATCGCACAGCGTCAGCCGCAGAGCGTTGCGCCCGGAATGTTTTCCAAGAACCAGCGAACGCGCGGGAACACCCACGGACTGCGGCGAAATAATTTCGTAGGTCAGCGGATTCTTGATGATTCCATCCTGGTGGATTCCCGCTTCATGCGCGAACGCGTTGGCGCCCACGATGGCTTTGTTCGGAGCGACTTGCGCTCCGGTAATTTCCGTCAGCATCCGGCTCGTGCGGAAGAGTTCTTCCAGGCGGATTCCCGTTGTGACGCCAAAACTTTCCTTGCGCACCGACAACGCAACCACAACTTCTTCCAGCGCGGCGTTTCCCGCGCGCTCGCCGATTCCGTTGATGGTGCACTCGATCTGGCGCACGCCCGCGCGAATCGCCGCCAGCGAGTTCGCCACCGCCATTCCTAAATCGTCGTGGCAATGCGCGCTCAGCGTGATTCCCTGAGGGTCGCCGAGAAACTCGCGCACTTTTGTGAACATCGCGCCGTATTCTTCCGGCACCGCATATCCTACGGTGTCCGGCAGATTCAAAACGGTTGCGCCTGCGTCCACCGCGACGCGGCAGACCTGGCAAAGAAAACCGATGTCCGTGCGTCCCGCATCTTCTGCGGAAAATTCCACTTCGCCAACTTGCTGCCGTCCGTAGCGAATCATTGAGCCGATGGCTTCGAGGGCCTGCTCGCGCGTCATGTTCAACTTCACTTGCAGATGCAAATCCGAAGTTGCGAGAAAAACGTGCAGCCGCGGCATAGCCGCCGGCTTCAGCGCTTCGATGGCGGCGTCGACGTCTTGTTTTTTCGCGCGCGCGAGGGCGGCTATCGGCACGTTGCGAATTTCCTGCGAAACTTTTTGCACCGCTTCCAGGTCGCCCTGCGACGCAATGGGGAAACCGGCTTCGATCACGTCCACGTTCAGCGCGGCAAGCTGCCGCGCCAGGCGGATCTTCTCCTCGGTCTTCATCGAGAAGCCCGGCGACTGCTCGCCGTCACGGAGCGTAGTGTCAAAGATGCGTACGACGTCCATAGGGTCCCCCAGGCTCTAGTAGGGCATGGGAGGGCTCCCGTAGTCCAATTTATCTTTATTCTACTTTTGATAATCCTGCCTTATACTAGGTACCCTAGGAGCAGCCGTGGATTTGGGTGAATTACAGGTATTTTTGATGGTGGCGAAGGAGGGCAGCTTTTCCCGCGCGGGGGAGCGCCTTTACCGCACACAGCCAGCCATCAGCCTGGCGATCCGCAAGCTGGAGGATTCGCTGGGCCAACCTCTCTTCGTGCGCGGCGCGCGGCCCGTCCGGCTGACCGATGCCGGAACGCTGCTCAAGGATTACGCCGAGCGACTTATCAACCTGCGTGACGAGGTCAAAAAGGGATTGAGCGAGCTCGAGGGATTGAAGCGTGGCGAGCTTTCGCTTGGTGTAAATGAAAGTTCTATCCATGCTCTTCTTCCTGCCCTCGGGGAGTTCCGGGAGAAACACCCGGGTGTGCAAGTGCGCGTGCACCGAATGTTTTCGCGGGACATCCCTCACGAAGTTCTGAACTACCGGCTCGACCTTGGGGCCATCTCCTTTGTGCCGCAGGAAGATCAGCTGCAGGCCACGGAAATTCTGAAAGACGAACTGACGCTGGTGGTGCCTCCCAAGCATGCGCTGGCCAAGAAGCGCGAAGTGGACGTCACCGAGCTGGGCGATGAGGATTTCATCGCGCATATCGTCGAATCTCCTTACCGCCGCCGCGTGATCGAACTATTCGCGCGCAACCGCACGGCGCTGAAAATGCCCATCGAAATGCCGACCATTGAAAGCATCAAGCGCTTCGTGCAGATGGGAATGGGAGTAGCCATCGTGCCGCGCATGTGCGTGCAATGGGAAATCGAGCGCGGCTGGATGAAAGAAGTGAAAATAAAGCAGCTGAACATGCCGCGGCACGTATATCTGGTTTCGCGGCGGGGCGCGCGGTTGCCACATGCGGCCGCGGAATTGATGCGCATACTCCAAGAAGAATAGAATTTCGTTTCCTCAAGTTTTCCAAGCAAGATTTTCTCATGTCGGATATGCTGCGGCTGACAGTTTTTTCGTCTACGAAAACGGGCGTGCGCATTTGACGAGCGGACTCGCGATTTTGATGATCGGTTTTTTTCTGGGGATGCGGCATGCCACGGACCCGGACCACGTGATCGCGGTGTCGACGATCGTGAGCCGCGAGCGGTCTATTGCCAAAGCAGGACTGATCGGTGTGTTGTGGGGCTGCGGGCACACACTGACGATCGTGGCCGTGGGCGCGGCGATTATTGTGTTCGGGCTGGCCATTCCTGCACGCATTGGTCTGACGATGGAATTTACCGTGGGTCTGATGTTGAGTCTGCTCGGTGTGCTGAATCTCACGGGCGCGATGAAATGGATCGGCGAGAAATTTTCTCCGACGCATCCGCGAGTCTCGGGGGAACATGCGCACGTTCACGAACATGATTCCCAGGTGCACTTTCACTGGCATTCGCACGGTGCTGCCGAAGAACATCACGGCGAGAGTCTCGCGCCGCCGGGCTGGATGAACGGTGCGTTTAGGCGGCTGGGTCTTTTCCATGTGTTGCGCCCGCTGCTCGTTGGCATCGTGCACGGATTGGCAGGTTCCGCGGCCGTGGCTCTGCTCGTCTTGAGCACGATTCGCGAACCGAAGTGGGCGGTGCTGTACCTTCTGATTTTTGGCGTTGGCACGATCGCGGGAATGATGCTGATCACCGCAGCCTTGGCTCTGCCGTTTTCTTTCGCGGGTTACAGATTCGCGTGGCTGAATCGCGGACTGGTCACCGCGTCCGGGCTGCTCAGCCTGGCGTTTGGACTCTTCGTTTGCTATCACATCGGATTCGTCGATGGCCTCTTCACCAGTCATCCGAATTGGATCCCCAGCTAGCCCGGACGCCGCAAAAATCAGGACTTTCTCCGCGAGTTTCCCTCGGCATTCGGGCTGATCCAGAATGGCAAGTTTTTCCGCGTCATGCCCTAGGACCCGCCTGCAGACTCGCCTAGTTCACTTAGGGCGGTCGGGTTTTCCGGGAAGACACATGATGGTGGCGAGCATGGTAGCGCAGTGGACTTCGGCAGCGTTTTTGCGGACGTAGACATCGGCGGCGCAGATTTTGAGGGTTTTGCCGGAACGGAGCACGCGGGCGCGAGCGATAAGCTCTTCGCCGTCGGCGGGGGCAAGGAGGTTCATCTTGTATTCGACGGTGAGGACGGAGGAATCCGCGGGCATGAGGGTATAGGCGGCGTAGCCGCAGGCGCTGTCGGCGATGGTGCCGGAGACTCCGGCATGAAAAAAGTTGTGCTGCTGTGTGAGTTCGGGGCGAAAGGGGACTTGAATGGTGACGTGGCCGGGCCCAAGCTCGACGAGACGGGCGTCGAGGTGCTTCATCATTCCCTGGCGCGCGAAACTGTCACGGATGCGGCTCTCATAGTGGGGATCGGAAACGGTAAATCGTGGATGTTCATTCATGGAGACGAGTATAGCAGCGCATCGAAGACGGGGCAGGAGGCCCCAAGGAAGACATTTTCGACTAAGCGTTCTGCGCGAGGGCCTGGTCGACGGAGGGATGGATGGGAAGAAGTTTCGTCAAGCCGGCGACCTGAATCACGGCGCTTCCCTGCTGGGTGAGCCCGGCGAGTGCGAAGCTCTTGCCCGCGCTTCTGCGGTGCACAAAGAGCTGGACGAGAGCGCCAACTCCGGCGGAATCGAGAAAGGAGACGCCGCTCATATCGAGGATGAGGTTTGCGGCAGGTTCCGGGCGCAGGGTTTGAATGAAATTGTGAACGGTTTCGATGCTCAACTTGCCGGTGAGCCGAGTGACGAGGCGGTTGGCATTCGAGCTGGGGAGTGTTTCCAGGTCAAGGCGTACAGTTTGCATAAGCTGCGAAGCGTAACGTAAAGCAGGCTTGAGAATTGTTAACATTCTTTAACAATTCGTTCTTGCGCGTGATGGGCCGTCAACGCTCTTTTTCCTTGTTAAGCTTACATTAATATATAATTCTAATTATTTCTATTGACGGTAATATATTATGGAGGTAGCTTTAGATAGCAATCGCTATCCCTCTCCGTATTCAGAAAGACCGACATGAAGAACGGCCGAGGAAGATCCACCGCCAGGCAGATGACAAAGCGTCTGCGTTTGCGCTGCGGGCCTCCCGTGCCTGATGCGGGGCGTTCGAATGCGCTTCGCTCCCTTCTCTTTCTCGGCGTGATTCTCGCCACGGGACTTCCCGTTTCCGCGCAGTTTCAGCAGCCCTTCGTTTTCTCCACATCTGGCGCGGTGATGACGCGGAACGATCAGACGGGCGTGCTGACGACCGTTGCGGGTTCACCGTATACACCCGCGGAGTTCCAAACGCTCGATGTGCAGGGGCGTTTCTTGTTTGGGCTAGGCACAAACAGCATTCGAATGTATCAGGTGAATTCGACCACGGGAGCTTTTTCCGAGGTTCCTAATTCCCCGTTTGCGTCGGCGAACACGAATCAGCCAGGATTCATCGCCGTGGAGCCCAGCGGGCAGTAAATCGCGGTGGTCAACCGAGCGAGTCCGATGCAAGGCGAAGGATCGATTGAAACCTTTAAGATCGATGCGGCTAATCTTGCGTTGGTACCTGTTCCCGGATCTTTTCAAGAATTGGATTCCACAGTGATTGGCGCGGGGATCGACCATCTGAACCGGCGCTTTTATGTTTTTCTGGCGCCAAATCCCAATAACCCGGCGATTCAGACAGATTCGGAGCTGAACAATTATGCGATCGACCCGCAGACAGGTCTCGTCGGCGGGAATTCCTTTCTGGTGGGAACGGAAGGGCGGTGTTTCACGATGGATCCGCAGGGCCGCTTTCTGATTCTGGGGATGGGACGCCTGGAAGAAATTGTGGGGATTCTTCCGATCGCAGCGGATACCGGCGCACCCGGCGGCACATTTACGCAAACGTCGCTGGGATTTGGGAGCTTTCCGAATCAGATTGCGACGGAGGTCACCGGAAATTTTGTATACCTCACCTACCTGAACAGCACAACTCCTCCGGTGCACATTTTCGCGATCGATCCGCAGACGCAGCAGTTGACGGAGACGGCCAGTTCTCCGCTGCTTGGTTTTGTTTCCGTGCCGGCGTTCATGGCGGACCCGACCGGGCCGTTCATGTATGAGGGCGACGCCGGCGGGACGACCGTTCTGGCTTTCATGACCGATCCGCTGACGGGTTACTTCAATGCGGTCGCGGGAACAACGATTTCCGCACCGGGCGTGGATGGCTTTTTCGTATTCAGCATTCCGCCGGGACAGCAGAAAGTCGTTGGCCCGGAAGCAAGCCTGACGCCTTCCACGCTTTCGCTGGGAAGCATCACGGTCGGCACTCCCAGTCCGGCGCAGTCGATTTTGCTGACGAGCACGGGGGATCAGGCGCTGAGCCTTAACGCGATTTCGATTTCCGGGGCCAACGCGAGTGAGTTCAGCGAAACGGTCAACTGCCAGCCGCCGACGGTCCTGGAGCCGAGCAAGACCTGCACGATTATGGTGATGTTTACGCCGGCGGCCACGGGCTCGCGCCAGGCGGTGCTAACGACGACAGACAATGCTCCCGGCCCTCCGCAAAGCGTGCAGCTCACCGGATCGGGTGTGGCTCCGCCCCCGCCGCAACCGGCCGTGACGCTGATCCCGGGCACGCTGACTTTTCCAACGATCAGTCAAGGAACGACAAGCAGCTCGCTGACGGTGACGGTTACAAATTCGGGGAACGCGACGCTGCACATCACATCGGTGGTGATGGGCGGAAATAATTCGAAGGATTTCAGCGGCGGAAACAACTGTGTTGGGGCATTTGCGGCGAAGGCGGGGTGCACGATCAATGTGACGTTTGCGCCGCTGGCCGCGGGCGAGCGCAGCGAGACCATTACGCTGACGGATGACGCGGCGGATTCTCCGCAGATCATCAATGCAAGCGGCAACGCCAATCCGGCATTCACGGCTGGGGCGGCGCCGGGGGGTTCGATGTCGGCCACCGTCTCGGCGGGACAATTGGCGCAATACCAGTTGCAGCTGACACCGGGGGCGGGCTACAGCGGCAGCGTTTCCTTTGCTTGCAGCGGGGCGCCGCTGGGGGCGGTGTGTCACGTGCCTGCGAGCGTGCCACTTGCAAATGGAATGCCGGCTCCGTTTACGGTCGCGGTGTCGACGAGCGGCGGAGCCATCGTGCCGCCAGCGATTCGAGTGCGGTTCAAACCTTTCGGAGGATTCCGCTGGTTTTCCTTGCTGGCGCTGGCGACGGCGTTGTTGATGATGATTGGGTATCGCAAGGCGTTCGAACGCGTGACCTTCGCGAAGCGGATAGCGTTGAGCGGCGCTTTGATTGCGATGGCTGCGTTTGCGAGTTTGAATATCGCAGGTTGTGGCGGAGGAAGCGCTGCGGTTACGCCGCCGCCGATCATCACGCCAGCGGGAACTTCAACGATTGTGATTGCGCCCACGGCGATGTCGTCGACGGGGCAGCCTTTACAATTGCAGCCAATATCGCTGACGCTGAAGGTGAACTAGAACCGACGGAAATTCCTGACTTTTTTCCTCAGTTAATTGCTAATTTTCACTTCGTCACGGAAATGCGGTAGATCACGCCTGCTCCATCGTCCGACACGAGCAGAGAACCATCCGGCGCGACGGTGACGCCGACGGGGCGTCCGTAAACGTCCTTCTGGCCGGGATCGGGGACGAGGCCGGTCATGAATGGAACGGGGTCGGCTGATGGCTTGCCATTCTTGAAGGCTACAAAGGCAATCTGGTAGCCGGAGCGTTTCGCGCGATTCCAGGAGCCGTGTTCGGCGACGAAGGCGCCGCCGCGGTAGCTGGCAGGGAATTGCTTCCCGGTGTAGAAGGTAAACTCCAAGGGGGCCACGTGCGAGCCGAGAAGAACATCGGGGATGATGGCGCGCGCGACCAGTTCGGGGTGCAGTTGCTTCACACGCGGATCGACGTTGCCGCCGATATAGCTGTAGGGCCAGCCGTAGAAGCCGCCGTCTTTGAGAGAGGTGAAATAATCCGGGGGAAGATCGTCGCCGAGTTCGTCGCGCTCGTTGACGGTGGTCCAGACTTCGCCCGTTACCGGCTCCAGCGCGAGGCCGACGGGATTGCGCAGACCGGTGGCGTAGAGCCGCGCGTTTTTGCCGTCGGGATCGCAGATGGTTACGGCGGCGCGGCGGGGATCTTCACCGGTGTCAATGTTGGAGTCAGAGCCGACCGCGACAAAGAGATGTTTCCCGTCGGCGGAAAATGCCAGCGTACGGGTTTCGTGTCCTCCCGATGGAAGATCGAGGAGATGCTCTTTTTCGCCGAGACGCTTGGAAGTCTTGGGGTCGTAGCGGAAACGCAGCAGCTCGTTGGTGTTGCCGACGTAAACGTAACCCTCGTGGAAGGCAATGCCGAAGGGCCGCTTCATGCCATCGACGAAGACTTCGCGGTCTTGGGCGCCGCCGGTCTTTTGCGGATCGCGCAGGACGATGATTTCGCCGGCGCCGGTGTTGGCCAGGAAGATATCCCCGTTTGGAGCGACGGTGAGCCAGCGCGGAACCTTGAAGTCTTTTGCAAAGATATTGACCTGAAAGCCCGCGGGAACGGTGGGAAGAAAACCCGCGGGGGGCTTCACTCGACCTGGTCCATTGCCCGCGGATTCGGTGGCATAGGGCCGAGGGAGACTGGGCTTCTGGCCGTGGGTTACTTGCGCCAAAGAAAAGAAAGGGAAAGAAAGAGTGACAGCCAGGAGAAGAAGGATTCGCGCGCGCATCAAAATGGCCTCTCACGTAAAGTGGTGGACGACTGGGTCATTATGATGCATTAGACGGACGCGCGGTTCCACTCGTAACGACTCTTTGGACGGGACCGAGGGACGCGGACGGCGCGGGCCGCGGAGCTGAATGTTCCCCATCCGCTTGCAGGGCTGATGCATCCAATGGACCGTGGGAAGCGTAAACTTAGGACCAGTGGGGTTGGGAGTTAAACCATGAAAAGCCCGTCTATCGGCCGCAACGTAGCACTTGTTTTGATTGTTGGGTTGATCGCTTGGACGGCGGTGCGCGCGTTGGGAGCGCGAGCGCCGGAGGCGCCTAAATTGCCGTTTCCCGCGCCGGCGGTGGATGAGCCGCTGGCGGGGGCAAAAAGCAAGCAAACGGCAGTGCTCGCGGGCGGATGCTTCTGGGGCATTCAAGCGGTATTTCAACACGTGAAGGGTGTGTGGTCGGTGACGTCGGGCTACGCGGGTGGCCACGTCAAGGACCCTTCCTACGAAAGCGTGAGCATGGGCGTGACGGGCCACGCGGAAACCGTGAGCATTACGTACGATCCTTCGCAGGTGACCTACGGGCAGCTCTTGATGATCTATTTTTCGGTGGCGCACGATCCCACGCAGTGGAACCGTCAAGGCCCGGATACCGGGTCGCAATACAGGTCTGCGATTTTTTTCACGAATGAGGAGCAAAAGCGCGTCGCCGAGGCGTACATCGCGCAACTAGAAGCCGCCAAAGTCTATTCGCGGAAGATTGTGACGGCGGTTGAACCTTTCAAGGCTTTTTATCCGGCTGAGGATTATCACCAGGACTATCTCATTCACAATCCCACCAATCCGTATATTGTGTACAACGATTTGCCGAAGCTGGAGAACCTGAAGGAAGTATTTCCAACACTCTATCGACGGTAGTCAGATAAAACCATACCCACGCTGCGGCTCCTTCTGTCCAGCCTAATCCGCTCTCGCGGTCGATTTTTTTGCGGCCTGTTCCTCGGGCACGAGGCTATCTGTTTGAGGACAGCATGTATCGACTTTTGGCGACTTAGGCTAGATTGAGACGGGAAGTCTTTCTGAGAGATCCTAAATCAAGATCAGCCGCAAGGAGAACGATAATGAAAGCTCTCGTTTGTGCCGCGCTGTTTTTGTCGGCAGCAGGAGCAGTGTGCGTGCAGGAAAGCCGCGCGAATGCCAGCCCCAAAGCTGTTACCGTGGACATCAAGAACGCGGAGGGGAAGAGCGTGGGTACCGCAACGCTGACGCCCGCTCCCAAGGGCGTCAAGATCACACTAGACATCAAGAGTCTTCCGCCGGGAGAGCACTCGCTGCACATTCACCAGGTGGCGAAGTGCGAGGCACCGGACTTCAAATCGGCAGGCCCTCACTTTGCTGGCGGCGGCCATTCCCATGAGGGCATGCCCGCGGGGGACATTCCGGACTTTTCGCTGGTCGTAGGCGCGGACGGCACGGCGCATGCGAGCACGATTGCGCCGAACGTAACGCTAGGCGATGACGATCACTCGGTGTTCAGCAATGGAGGAACGGCGATTGTCATTCACGCGGTCGCCGGGGGCACGGGCACGGCGGCACCGCCGCGCATCGCTTGCGGCGTGATTGCCAAGCCGCAATAACCCGGGCGCAGAGTTTAATTGGATTTGTCCGGGCGTTCGGTGACGGCTTTGCAGCCGGCGCCCGGAAGCGGTGCCTTTGCGCCGTGGCGTGATTCTCCATCGAACAAGGCATTTAGATTCGGGTAGGTGTAAATCGTTGGGGCATGATTTTGCATGAGCCCTCCGGTATCTGCCGTAGGGCCGTAGTTGCTGTGGACGTTGCGGCCGAGCATGCGTAGCACGGCCATTTGTTGCCCGCGGTGATGCGCCGTGTGCGCAATACGACGCACCATCACCCAGGCGTTGGAACGCTGGACGTCAAAAAACTTCGTCTCGGATTCCCACCAGGAGTTGTCTTTCGAACGCAGCGATTCAAGCCGTTTTCCGCTGTCCTCGGCGTAGCGCTTCATGAACTCCAGACGGGTCTCTGTGGATGGGAGCGGTGGCGCGTTGACGTCGATGCCGAGCATGTTGCGGAACCACAGATCCTCACTGACGCATTGATGCACCATTTGCTCGAGGACGCTGCGGCCGCGCGGGTCACCGGCGCGCGGGCGCACAGGAAGATCTTCGTCGCGGAATTCGCTCCAGACGCTTACAACTTTGATCCGCTCCGTCTCGTAGGTCTCCACCAGAAAGCCGTAGTTCATGGGGGGCCGCCCTCCCGCGCCTCGTGGGAGGGCATCTTCTCGCCCGGCAGGGATGGCGTCAACCTAACGATTTGCCTGAGTCCGCAAAATCCGCTTGGTCCAATGAGATCTTGCAAGCAGGCATCGCTCGAATTCCTCAGGGAAGAGCGGGCCTAGCATCGATTGTTAAGATTCTGCTCCTCCCGTTGACAAGCGCAGGGCGGAGGAGTATTTAGACCCTTACGCGCATTGAGCTGCCGTTTTACCCTCCCGTTTTCGATGCGCGCACGTCAAAGATATCAAGGAGGCTACAATGCCGAATCCTGTCCGAGCCATCCCCGAGGGGTATCACACGATTACGCCCGGGCTTACGATGAAGAATACCGCGCAAGCGATCGACTTCTATAAGGCGGTCTTTGGCGCCACGGAAATCATGCGCATGCCGGGACCGGGTGGCATGATCATGCACGCTGAAATGCAGATTGGCGACTCTCGCATCATGCTGGCCGACGAATTCCCAGGGATGTCGTGCGCGCCGACGCCAGGTGCGATGAACGCGAGTTCTCTATTCCTTTACTTCGATAACGTGGACGCCATCTTTGACCGCGCGGTAGCGGCGGGCGCAAAGATGGACATGCCACTGACGAATCAGTTCTGGGGCGATCGCTATGGAAAGATTACGGACCCGTTCGGCCACCAGTGGGGCCTGGCGCAGCATGTTGAAGATGTCGCTCCCGAAGAGATGATGCGCCGCTCGCAGGAATGGACAGCAAAGATGGCCAAAGCGGCGGGTCAAAGCTAATAGCCAGTTTCTTGTGATTTACCGAAAGCCTCGCCGTTCGCTAAGCAAGAGGCGAGGCTTTGTGTTTTGGCCGAGAGCAAATTTTCGGATGCTTGCTACCGCCCGCCGCTCACGGGAAGAATCGCTCCGGTGATGTAGGACGCCGCAGGTGACAACAGCCAGACGATGGCTTCGGCAACTTCCTCCGGCAGGCCTGGGCGGGCGAGAGGAATCCCAGCGGCCATACGTTGCGGCCGGCCGGGCTCGCCTGCGGCGGCATGAATCTCCGTCTCAATGAGTCCCGGCGCCACGGCGTTGACGCGAATTCCTTCACCGCCCACCTCTTTGGCCAGGCCGATGGTGAGGGTGTCGATGGCGCCTTTCGACGCGGCGTAGTGAATCCACTCTCCCGGGCCACCCAGTTGCGCCGCGCGTGAAGAGACGTTGACGATTGCTCCGCCGGGGCCGCCGCGGCGCGTCGACATGCGGCGTACCGCTTCCTTCGCGCACAGGATCGCGCCGGTCACGTTAACCGCCAGCAGGCGCTCGAGGACCGCGGTGGTGAGGTCTTCCAACTTTGAGAATCCGCCGGTGATCCCGGCGTTGTTCACCAGAGCTGTCACTCGTCCGAGCGTTTTCTCCGCCGTTTCGAACAGCCGCACAACATCCTTTTCATTCGAAACATCCGCTTGAATCGCAATCGCTCGGGCGCCTCCCTGCTCGATCTCGCGTACGACAGCAGATGCTGCGGCTTCATTCTCTGCATAGTTCACGGCGATAGCGTAGCCGCGGCGAGCTGCCAGGCGAGCTGTTGCAGCGCCGATGCCGCGTCCGCCGCCTGTCACGATCAATAATTCTGGCTTGCCCGCCACTGATGCTCCTCGTTCTTCTAGAGAGTAGGTGATTTCGAGCAGAGGTTTTTATTTTTTGGCAAAAAGGCAAACGCCCGACCATGGACGATTTCCGGCGGGCTTTTTTTGCTCCGGCAAATGCCCCAGTAATCGGAGAAAAAATGGAGGCCGCTTGAAGCGCGTCGCGGCTTTCAACAGACCTTTGACCTCGGCCGGTTGCCAACCGTGCGGCGTGAAAAACGCGGGCCCTTCCGCGGGACCAAACTTGAAAGGCGCACCGACTTGGCTGAGCTGCTGGCCGGCGTTGCGCTGCATCATGCGCAATAGCCCGGGTGACGTGAGATCGGTGATCCAACGCTGAAAATGCGAGCCGGCGGCGAGATCCCGGGCGAGCGAGGCGACCTCTTCGGCATCGAGGTAGATGAGAAGCCCTTCGGTGAGAACCAGGATTTTGTTGGCGTGGCGGTCCAGCGCACCAAAGAGCTTCTGCCGCGCCTGGACATCGGAGAGATCCATGCGAACGCGCTCCAAGACGCAGCGTGGTTTTTCATTCGCGAGAATTCCTTCCTTGTAGGCGAGGATTTCGGGTAGATCGACTTCCATCCACTCGAGCGTTGGCGGGAGCGCCATGCGATACGGGCGGGCGTCCAGGCCGGCGGCGAGATTGACGACCATATCCACGCCCTGCAGGAGCTCGCGCTCGATGAATTGATCGAACAGATAGGTGCGCGCGACCCAGGCCCAGGCATGGCTGTTCCCTTCCGGCAGGGAGTTGGCGATGTCCACGCCGAGGGTGCCGGCAAGGCGGTCGGCGTAGGGATCGCGGAAGATGGCGTCGGGCCGCTCCGTCTCGCGTGCGCGAAAGACCGCTGCCCAGCGCGCGGTGTCGGAAATGTTTCGAACGATCCGCGTTGTTTCGGTTGGTTGCGCTTCAGACATTACGTTGATCCCTCCGGTAATCGCGGCTTGTTGCTTGCAAGATGAGTCTTAGTCTGGCTCAATCCGCGTCAGCACGTGCATAAAACTTTGAATCCTGGGCACAAGCTTTCCGCGGACTTACAACGGCCAGAGCCACGCGGCCCCGCGCACGCCGCTGGCATCTCCATGCTTGGCGGAAAGAAGCGGCGTGTCTGCTTCCCTGCCGAAAACATATTCCCTTAGCCGCGCAGGCACATTCTGATAGAGCCGCGGTATTTGCGAGGCGCCTCCGCCCATCACGACGACATCAGGATCGAGAAGATTGATGACTTGCGCCAGTCCGCGTGCGAGCCGGTCTTCGAAGCGATCGAGCGCTGCAAGTGCGGTGGATTCTCCCGCGGCGCTTCGCGCAATGATTTCAGGGCCTTTGAGCGCAACGTTCGTTGCGCGTTGGTAGTCGGCCTCAAGGCCAGTCCCTGAAACCCACGTCTCGATGCAGCCATTTCGCCCGCAATAGCACGCGGGACCGGGATATTCCTCGGCGCGCGTCCACGGCAGAGTGTTGTGGCCCCACTCGCCGGCGACGCCGTTCGAACCGCTGTGGACGCGGCCCTCGAGGGCGATTCCTCCGCCGCAGCCGGTGCCGAGAATGACGGCGAAAACCACGTGTTTGCCGGCGCCGGCACCGTCGGTGGCTTCGGAGACGGCCAGGCAATTGGCATCATTCGCGCAACGTACTTCGCGTGCGAGCGCCCGGCTCAAGTCCTTGTCGAAGGGTGTTCCATTCAGCCAGGTGGAGTTCGCATTTTTGACCAGTCCGGTTTTTGTGGAGATGGTTCCGGGGATGCCCACGCCCACCGTGGCGGTTCGACCAAGCTCTTTTTCGATTGCTACCACAGATTCGGCGACGGCGCGAACGGTACCTTCATAGTCGAAGCGTGGAGTCGCAATGCGATGGCGGTGTAATTCCCTGCCGGCGCGCTCAAGCGCAACGAATTCAATCTTAGTGCCGCCGAGGTCGACTCCGATTCGAATATGCTCTGGTTTCCCAGAAACGGCAGGCATCTCTTGAGCTCTCTTTCGATTCGAACCCACTGTACCTGTAGAAGCGGAGAGCTTTCAAACTCTTCCTTGCGTGCGCTGGCAGTCGACGGATGAAACTGCCGATCGGGCGGCCTACCTTGCGGCCGAAGTGCGGTAGGATAATAGGTTGAGGAATGGCGTGATGAACGAGAACCCAACTGCTGCAGAAAACAATCTGCCGAGATCGAAACGCGTGCAGCGTGAAATCAGCGCCTGGATGTGGACCATTCTGGTGTTCCTGCTGATCAACGGGACGGTCGGACAGGCGCGCGTAATTCCCTCCGGTTCTATGGAGAATACGTTGCTCGTGGGCGACCACCTGATTATGAGCCGCATCGGCTACGATGCCGGCGTGCCCTTCACGAATTGGCATGTGCCGCTCTGGCGGAATCCGAAACGGCAACAGATGGTGGTCTTCCGGCCGCCCATTGCTCAGGAGTCGCCCGATTGGGTGAAGCGCGTGATCGGCTTGCCGGGAGATACGGTCGACATTCACAATGGCGCGGTGTGGATCAACGGACAGCGGCTTATGGAGAATTACACCGAAGGAACCAGCCGGCGTTACGAACTGCAAACTCCTTACAAGGTTCCCTCGGACTGTTATTTTGTGATGGGCGACAACCGGGAGAATTCCTACGACAGCCGGTTTGTCGGATGCGTGCCACGCAAAAACATTATCGGAACGCCGGTGATGATATACATGTCGCTGAAAGCCTCACCGGACGCCTGGGAGCCGGGACAATTCCGCGCGCGCGCCGCGGCTTACGCGAAAGCGCTGTTTCATCCAAGCCTGGTGCGCTGGACGAGACTCTTCCACATTTTTTGATATGTTTGCGGGCGAAATTCTAATTGGGATTGCGGCTTACTCGTCTCCGCGGACTTGCCACCATTCGAGGCGTTCGAACTCCGCCATTTTTTCCGAGCCATGTTCCTGATACCAGCGGCTCCAGGCCCGCGCATCGGCGGGCAGACTCACATCCGTAATTTCCTGCAATGCCATGAAACACCAGTTTTTCATCTGCGGCGTCGTGCGGGAATCCAGGGCCAGGTCGATGAATTTGGGCACCATTCTCATGCGTTGCTTGCGCGCGAAGTTGCCACAATCGGAAAGATTGCAGCCTGCGCGTTCACGCACGTTTGTGGAGGGATCTTCGGTGAACGAAACGAACAGGTCATCAAGCGCTTCGTCTTTGCCCAGATAGCGCATGCCTTCGACGGCCCACTGCCTCACGGTAGCGTCCTTGTCGTTCCGGGCATAGTCCAGCAGCACGCCGTGGATGCGGTCGTAATCCACGCCCCGCCCCGCCAGCATGCCTAGAAAGTAGACGGCGGCGGCGCGATAGTGCTGGTCCGTGCGCGCGCGTTCGATGAGCAGGTCTGCGGCGTGTTCGTTCTTCTGCCAGCCATCCAGGGTGAGATTGATGTCTGCGTTGGCGTAGCGCACGCGAAGATCCCTGGAAAACTGGGAGCGCCGCTCCAGTTGCTTCATGCGGTCGGTCAGGCGGATGTGTCCGACCCAATCTTCGACGTGCTGATCGAACAATTCGAGGGCGCGGCCGTCGTGAGCAATGGCGCGCTCCAGAAGCTCTTCCGCTTGTTCCTGGGCGGGCAGGGCAAGAACGCGTTCGACGTCCGCCTCGGTCATGGATTCGGAGAAAACGCGGGGCGCGACGGGACTTGGGCGCGAGGCGGCTGCGGTGCGCGAACTCCTTGAGCGCGATCCAGTCTTAAAGGATGGCGAAACAGCGAACCAAATCATGGCCATGAGCACAGCGGCAAAGACGGCCACGGAGGCGGCCGAGGATCTCGCCGGCTGCGTCCGCGTGAGCACGCGGCCTGCGAGCGGTTGCGGGGGCTGAGCCGAAACGCCGAGCGGCGCTTCCACTTCGACGTGCGTGTCCAGTTTCAGCCCGGCAAGGGTCTCGATTTGCGAGACGATCCAGCGTGCTTCCTGACGGCTGTCGATTTCATCGGCGAGGGTGAGTTTGCGACCGTTTTTTGTGCGCAAGCGAATGGCATAGAGGGCGTTCGTGGAGCTGTTGTTCTGTTGCATGCTGACCACGGGCACGATCGAGGCCACGTCGGAGGCCGGAATCCGCTGTGTGGAACCGAGTCCAAGAATGCCCCTGCGAGAAAGAATTTCGCCGTTGGCTACGCCGATTCGAGAGCTGCCCAGCGTGACGTGGAACGCTCCATAAATGAGGAGCAGATCGAATAAGCCGAAAACAACGGGAAAAAACCACGGCGCGCTGGAATGAAAGAGAAAATAAACAACTCCGCTCCAGATCAAAGTGAATACAAGCAGCCCCATTGCGCGAGCGGGATTGCGAAACGGCGGAAAATAAAATTCCGTGCCGCCGGAATGCATGGAGACGATCACTTTAGTGTGTGCCGGCTGGGCCACGGCGGTAGAATCGGAATCGCTGGACGGCGCTGCAAATCCGAAGGCATCCGCTCTGGAAGAAGCCGGCGATTGCGAGTCGCGCGTTGGCGCAGGCGACGACGCGGTCCGGAATACGGGCAATTCAAAATCATCCGAGTAGTCGATACCGGGGATGTCGGCTTGTGCATGGAGCAGCCAGAGCACCTGATCTTTCGGATTGTCGTGATCTGTGACGAGGCTCTCGGCTGGCAGCGCGAAGTCCACCGGAATGGCCCGGCCCAGCGGTCCCGGGCCCACTGCCCCAGACGGGATATTCTGGTCTGCCTGCCAAAGAACGACTTGATTGGTGGTTTGGCTCTTTCCCGAGCCCGTAACGATTTTGCGAACACAGGAAAGGCGCAGGTCAATCCCGTGCTCGGCCGGCGTTTCGAATCTCAAATTAATCCTTCCGGCGACGCGGTCGCCTGGAGAAAACGGCAGGGAGTTGAATTCGAAATAGGTGTCGCCAAAGCGGCGGTGACGAATCGTCGCGCGCAGCGCGTTTACCAGCAGAATGAGGCCGATCAGGCCAAAGCCGAGAAGCAGGAACGCGCGGGGATCGCGCAAGCGCACCAGGGGCGGGAGCTGCGTGGTAACAACCGGGAGCAAAATCAGATTGCAGAGAATACAAATCACCCAATAGGTGATTTCACTTTTTTTGTTTTGGCTTTCCGCGCGCCGGTCCGCCCAATCCTTGCGCCACAACCAGTGGGACAGCGGGTTCGACTCCTCAATCGCGGCTTGCTGCTTTAGGCGCCCGTAGCCGCCGATGGCTGCATAGATGAGGCCTACGCCGATGATGACGAAGACCGAGGCGAACATGATGCCCGTGGCTTTGCCCCCGGCTCCGGAACTTCCAGGGACTGCAATCTGCATGTAGATGAAAAACAGTCCAGCACCCAGAAAGGGTAGGCCGAAGAGAAGAAGAAAAAGAGCTGCGCCTTTGGAAGGCTGGGTCATGCTCCATCGTAAGATTGTTTCGCGGGATGGAGTACAGGGTTGCCAGCAAATGCTCCTAAAGGCGCACCTGAACCAGAGGACAGGCGGGAATCGGCGCCTGCGAGGCTAGAAAAGAAACAACGCGCAACTAAGTTCTCGGGCTGGATGTCAGCAACGATGAAGTGGACTAGTAGCCTTCGGTCGCGGCCAGGATGGCGCGCGTTCGATTGCTCCATAGGATCAGACGAGTGCCAGGGTATTGCGCCGCAAGAACAGGTAGGCGCTGCCGGGCTATTTCGAGGTCCCGCAGGCGTTCTAAACGCAGGCGGCGACCGTCTGCGTCCTCGATGAGGATGTCATAGCCGGGCTCAAGCATGGAAGATACGGGGGCTACCAAGGTGTATTTCCTCCCATTGAGTAGTGACGGAGGAAGACAAATCGTTTCAACTTGAAAAAGGATATGAGCGGCCTTCGGAACCCCGATGCGCACCTCTTGCGGGATGAGAGCTCAGGGGGCGGAGGCGTCTTTCGCCTTTCCCAACGGAGGCACCGCGCCGAGCTGCTGCATCATGCCCAAGGTGTCCCAAATGCTGTGGGAATCCATGATTTTTCCGCCAGCGATATGGTGGATAGTCATTCCGTCCACGGATATTTTTTTGCCAGTGGCAGGAACTCCCATGAAATCGCCTCGGTGGGTGCCCGCAATAGTCCAGCACGCGACCACTTTATCGTTGTCGGCAATGGTGTCTTCGATGGTCCAGCGCAGATCGGGGTAGCCTTCGAGGAAACGCAGAACCTGGCGCTTATAGGCTTCCGGCCCAATGGAGGACCCTAAAATGTTGGGGCCCTGAAGAGCATGACTGGGGGAGACGAGTTCGTTGATGACTTCCAGATTTCGTTTGTTCCAGATTTGGTCATAAAAGCGGCGAACGATCGCAGTGTTTTCGGCTGACATAAGAAAAGTCCTCCTCCTGCAAATGACTCGGTGCGTCATTCCGGGAGATGGTGCCTAGCCTCACGAAACCATGAATTGAGGGAATAGGGGGGGGTGAGGCTCGTCAGAGCCTACTCCCAAGATGTTTGGTTTGCAATGCGTTCAATGCGCACGGCGGCAGTACAACTTCCCGGCTAACAAAACGAAAACCGGGGAGTCCATAGGGATAATCCACGCGATTGGTCCCCTTGAGAGGTGAAAGTCCCATGTACAAGCATTCTGCGAGATTTGCACCGTGGTTAGCTCTGGTTATCCTTGTGGCGATTGCGAGGGGCCAGGACAAGAAGCCGGCCGCAACGTCGTTTCCGCTCGAGTCTACGACCGGACTCGAAGGCGTAGATATCAATCCGGAGGCTGTTGCTTATAGGGGCCGTCGGGCCATCAAGCTGCTCAACTCTTCGGAGCAAAGCAAGTCCGGTGGAGGAATGGCCATCCTAAAGGGATCGGATTTCAAAGATGGCGTCATCGAAACGGAGATTGCGGGCATGCCGCGCGCAGGCGCTCCGCCGGACATTCGCGGATTTCTTGGTATCGCGTTTCGCGTGCAATCTCCCGAGAAATACGAATGTTTCTACATTCGAGCGACGAACGGCCGCGCCGAGGATCAGATCCGACGCAATCACTCCACGCAGTACATTTCAGCGCCCGACTACCCTTGGGAGCGGCTGCGGAAAGAGAATCCCGGCGTGTACGAATCCTATGTGGATCTCGAACCGGGCGCGTGGACGAAAATCAAGATCGTGGTTTCCGGCACCAAGGCAAAGCTCTACGTCCACGGAGCCGATCAGCCCACTCTCATTGTTAACGATCTGAAGCTCGGCGAGAGCCGCGGCCAGATTGCTCTCTGGATCGGTGTGGACACCGAGGCTTACTTTTCTCGGATAACAGTGAAATAGCACACGATCGGAATCGCGGGAACCTTCCGTCCACCCATCGTCAGGTTCTTTCGATGCGAAACGTGAAGCATCCTGCCGTTGTGCTGTTGACCTGAACGTATTCCACGTCACGATTAGTGAAGAGTTTTTCGATGGCCGGCTCGAACCTGCCATCGGCAACAAATTCCTGCGCGACGAGGCGACGGCCACGAGCATAGGCTTCGAGGGTTCGCGGACTTCCCCGCAGTTCTTCCGGGAATCCTGCGTCAGCCGCGTAACGCGGGCAAGACTTCTCATGCACATACACGGGACCGGGTTGGGGCAGTGATTCAACACCCGCGAAGCGGTCATATGTAAATAGAATTCTGCGATCCACACTGGCGGTAATTGTACGCAGACAGTGGCGGCAGGGCGCGTCATCGTCACCCATTTCTGCGTGCGCGGGAAATCCGTATCCAGGTGCACGTAATGTCGAGCGAACGGCCTCCGCTACCTCAGTTGGAATAGCTACGACGCGAATCGATGTCATGATTTGTTCTCCCACGTTTGATTTCAGCTGCAGAGTTGCTATGGCAATTCTCCAAGTGAGCGATTGTTGGCGATCTTTGCGTTGGGGTTCTATCCGGTTCCGGCGGTCAAATCCGAATGATCGGCAAGTACTCGGTGCGCCGTCTTGGCGAGGTGTGGCTATTGAAGGTCGATGAGAAAACAAAAAGGGGCCGCTGATTTCTCAGCGGCCCCTCGTCACGCTTAATTTTTCGCTCTTACGACAACCCTCATACGATCTGCCAGAATCTGTCCGAAACTGCCGTGACTTCAGCCGAAGCCGAAGAAGGACAGGAGAGAAACTCGAGACGTGTAATCCGTGAGGCCCGTGAGGACCGCGGATTACATTGCGTGGCATGACCCGCACACCATAGCGGGTTGAGCCACGACTACTTTAGAAAGGAGGTGATCCAGCCGCAGGTTCTCCTACGGCTACCTTGTTACGACTTCACCCCAATCATGAGTCATACCT
>Ga0210409_10000759_pt1 | contig 47568 bp, 43 predicted proteins | sample IncBWH17MmetaG_FD_161649 | JGI IMG/M metagenome (GOLD analysis project Ga0210409, IMG submission 161649) | Forest soil microbial communities from Barre Woods Harvard Forest LTER site, Petersham, Massachusetts, United States - Inc-BW-H-17-M | ecosystem: Environmental > Terrestrial > Soil >... | reverse complement strand
CGGATGCACGGGTCTCAGTTGCCAATCATTGAAGGCCTGCCAAAGCCCCGCTGCCGCCAACGCCGCCAGGAGAACGGTGCGCAACTGCATGGGTGCTCATTATCCGCGTGCTTGAACGTCGCTCCTGAGGACGAGCCCGCGGTTCGAAGGATCGGGATGCCCGGCTCAACCCGTGAGTGTGCGCCGCGCACGGTACACAAGCCGCCAGCGTGACCCGGCTCACAGATAGCAGCGTTGATGCCTCCGGAACGCCTGCCGGCGAGCAAAATGCTGCGTCATGGGCATGACCCAACTCGTCATCGGCACCGCCGTCGGCTTCCTGGTCGCGCAGACTGCGCTGTACGTCATCGGCCGGCTATTCGGCTGGCTGCGCGGCGGCGATCTGCTCGCGCGAATTCGCGCCCGGCGCCCGGCGCCGGGGCCGGCGCCGATCGCACTCAGTGCCTTCGTCAAGTACGCCGCCCCCGTGGGGGTGAGCGCCGCTCTCCTGACGCTCGGCGTCTGGGCGGTCAACGACTACCTCGCGGCGAAGTCCGCGCGCACCGCCGAGGCCAACTTGTTCGATTCCCCGGTAGCGGCGCCCGTCCCGGAGCAGGGCAGTTCGCCATTGCAGAGCGCGGCATTGAAGCCCGCGCCACCACCGGTGCCAACCGAGGACCTGGCCAACACCGCCGACCCCTATGCAGACCCGCGATTCAAGGTGCAGCACCGGCCGCGCCGCGCCGGCCGTGCGCCAAGTCTCAAGGAGACACTGCTGCAGCAATCCGAACTGCGCGCGCGCTCCGAGCTGCTGCGCGAGCTGCAGCAGCATGTCCAGCGGTCGCAGTACGACTGCGAGGCGGCCGTGCGCGCCGATAAATACCTGAAGGCCGGCTTGGATGTCTGGGGCTTCGCGACCTGGCAGGTCAAGTACTTCCCGGCCGACAACTACCGCGGTGCGACTCTCGAGCAATGCAGGGACATCAAGACCGTCGTCGCCTCCTCGCTTGACCTGCAGTCGGCCATTGCTCAGCAGAGCCAGACAGATCCCGAGCACTGAGCGAACTTCCGCGCGCCTCGCAGCGTCCATGCACTAGACTCGCGGGACCCGAAGCCGCTCAGGGGTCTTGCGATGGCCGACGCGTGGGGCGAGCGCATGCCGCGCTCGGTGGGGCTGCTCAATGCCGTCGCGGTCTCGATCGGCATCACGATCGGCAGCGGCATCTTCCGGGTTCCCGCCACCGTCGCGGCGCTGCTGCACGACCCAGGATCGGTGATCCTCTGCTGGGTGCTCGGCGGCGTGATGGCGCTGTGCGGCGCACTCACGTTCGCGGAGCTGGCCGCCGCGTTGCCGCGCTCCGGCGGCATGTTCGCTTACATTCTCGAGGGCTTCGGTCCGGTGCCGGCGTTCCTGTTCGGCTGGGCCGAGCTCACCGTGGTCAGGGCCGCGGCGCTCGGCGCCATCGCCACCATCTTTGCCGAATACCTCGGGTACTTCATCCCGCTCAGCGCGCCCGAGGTGCGCGAGGTCGCGGCGCTCACCATCGTCCTGGTCGGCGTGCTGAACTACGTCGGCGTGCGGCGCGCCGCGGCCGTGCTCAGCGTGACGACCTACGCCAAATACGCGGCGGTGGTGGGGCTCGGGCTGCTCGCCTGCACCGCCAGCGGCGCGAGCGCCGCTCATTTCACTCCGCTGTGGAGCGGGACAGTGTCGCTGTCGCTCATCGGCACGGCTCTCATCCCGGTGATGTGGACCTACGACGGATGGGCTGACGTGGCACTGATCGGCGGCGAGGTCAGAAACCCGCAGCAGACGCTCCCGCGCGCCCTCATCGTCGGCAGTGCGAGCGTCGCGCTCGTCTATCTGCTGGTGAACCTCGCCTTCATCTACGTGCTGCCACTCCCGGAGATGGCAGGCTCGAAGCTGATCGCCACGACGGTTGCGACGCGCGTCCCGCTGCTCGCCGGCCTCGGCGCGGGGCTGATCGCGGGGCTGGTGATGCTCGCCACCTTCAGTGGGCTGAACGCCTCGCTGATGGTGGGCGCGCGCATTTTCTTTGCGATGGGCGATCGCGGTCTGTTGTTTCGCGCCGTCGCGCGCGTCTCCCCGCGCTTTGACAGTCCGTCGGTGGCCATCTGGATCTGTACCGCGCTCGGGGCGGTGTACGTGCTGCAGAACGACTTCGCGCAGCTCGCCGACAAGTTCATCTTAGGCATCTGGCCCTTCTACGCGCTCACGGTCGCGGCGGTGTTCGTGCTGCGGCGGCGGCAGCCGCAGCTGCCGCGTCCCTATCGCGTGTGGGGCTATCCGCTCGTGCCCGCTGTATTTCTACTGGCCTCGGCCGGTATGGTCGTCAACGCACTCGTGACCGACCCGGTCAACACCGGGGTCACACTGCTCATCATCGCGGTGGGACTGCCGGTCTACTGGCTGCGCGGCCGGATGGCGGGCCTTCGGCTAAGATAGCGGCCCCTCACGAAAGTCCCCATGAGCTCGCGCCCAGCCGGCCACGCCGCCTTCGTCTTCATCTTTATCGCCGTGCTGGTCGACTCGATCGGATTCGGCATCATTCTGCCGGTGCTGCCGCGGCTCATCATGCAGCTGACCGGGGTTACCGTCGACCGAGCCGCCGGCTACGGCGGCTGGCTCGCGTTCGTATACGCGTTGCTGCAGTTCTTTTGCGCACCGGTGCTGGGGAACTTGAGCGATCGCTTCGGGCGCCGGCCGGTGCTGCTGTTCGCGCTGTTCGCGCTCGGAGTCGACTACCTCATCATGGGCTTCGCGCCGCTGATCTCCTGGCTGTTCGTCGGCCGCGCGATCGCCGGGATCGCCGGCGCCTCCTTTACGCCCGCCTATGCCTATGTCGCGGACATCAGCCCGCCGGAGAAGCGCGCCCAGCACTTCGGCCTCATGGGCGCGGCCTTCGGCATCGGCTTCATCCTGGGTCCCGCGATCGGTGGACTGCTCGGAGGCCTGGGGGCGCGCGCGCCGTTCTTTACTGCGGGAGTAATTGCGCTTGCCAACGGCACGCTGGGCCTCGTGGCGCTCCCCGAGTCGCTGCCGCAGGGCTCGCGGCGGCCGTTCGAGTGGCGGCGCGCCAACCCGCTCGGGACGCTGCGGCAGATGCGCAAGTTCCCTGCGGTCACGTGGCTGCTCGCGGCCCTCTTTCTGTGGCAAACCGGTCACCAGGTGCTGCCGAGCACCTGGGCTTTCTACACGATCTCGAAGTTTCACTGGACGAGCGCCGAGGTCGGCTACTCGCTCGCCTTCGTCGGCACGGTGATGGCGGTCGCCCAGGGAGTGTTCACCCGCGTGCTGATTCCTTGGATCGGCGGGGAGCGGCGGGCCGCCGCGGCCGGTATGGCGGCGGCCGTGGTCGCCTACCTCGGCTACGCGCTCGTCCCGCAGGGCTGGATGATGTATGTGGTGTCACTCAGCACCTTCGTCTTCGCGCTGACCTATCCCTCGATGAACGCGCTCGCCTCGCGGCAGATTCCGGCGAATGCGCAGGGTGAGCTGCAGGGTGCGGTCGCGAGCCTCTATAGTCTCAGCGCCATCGTGGGCCCCCCCTTGATGACGCAGGTTTTCGGTTACTTTTCGCGGGAAGGCGGCGCCGTGCATTTCCCCGGAGCGGCGTTCCTGACGGCGGCGCTGCTCACTCTGGCTTGCGGCGCCTTGTTTGCGAAGGCGATACGGCTCGGCCCGCAGCAGGCTGGCGCGCCGGCCCTTCCCTGAAGACCCGGAGGCTGAATGTCCCTGCGCGCGGTACTGGTGATTCTTGCGGCGATTCTCGGCGGGGTGGCGCAGCCGGCAGCGGCCGCCGCGAGCGGCGCGCCAGCGTCGGATCTGCCACCGATCCGTCATGTCTTTGTGCTGGTGCTCGAGAACATGTCCTATTCGCACACCTTCGCCAGCGACTCGGGCGCACCCTATCTCGCCCGGACGCTCCCTGCACAGGGAGCGCTGCTCACTCAGTACTACGCGATCGGCCACGCGAGCCTCGACAACTATGTCGCGATGATCAGCGGCCAGGCACCGAACCACGAGACCCAGCTCGACTGCCCGACATTCAGCGAGTTCCACCTCAGCACACCGGCACTCAACCGGGCTGGCCAGGCGCTTGGGTCGGGCTGTGTCTACCCGAAGATCGTCAGAACACTGCCCGATCAGCTGGAGGCGGCGGGCTTCACCTGGAAAGCCTACATGGAGGACATGGGAAATGATCCCAAGCGCGAACGTGCCACCTGCGGGCACGTGCCGGTGGGTGCCTCCGACCCCACCAGCGTCGCGACGCGCGGCGACCAGTACGCCGCCAAGCACAACCCGTTCGTGTACTTCCATACGATCATCGACGACGCGCCGCGCTGCGATGCGCACGTGGTGAACCTCACGCGGCTGCCTCAGGATCTCGCGCGCGCGGCCACCACCCCCAATTACGTGTTCATCACGCCCAATCTCTGCAGCGACGGCCACGACCCCAAATGCGTCGACGGGCGCGAGGGCGGGTACACCGCGATCAACAGCTTTCTCATCCAGTGGGTGCCGCTCATTCTCAACTCGGCAGCGTTTCGCGCCGACGGCATGCTGATCGTCACCTTCGACGAGGCGGACGGGGTCGGTGAGGAGGGCTCGGGCGCGTGCTGCGGGGAGAAGCCGCTCCCGGGCGCGCGCTACGCGCCCGGTTTCAATGGGCCGGGCGGGGGGCGCGTGGGGGCGGTCGTGCTGTCGCCGTTCGTAAGGCCCGGCGCGGTGTCAGGCGTGCCGTACAACCACTACTCGCTCCTCAAGACCGTTGAGGCGATCTTTGGGCTGAAACCGCTCGGCTACGCCGCTCAAGCGGGTGCGCAGGTGTTCGGTCCCGACGTGTTCAGCGGCGCCGCGCCGCATCCACCCGCTCGATGAGCTCGTTGATGAGCGGATTCGGGCGGAAGAGCGGACTCAGGAAACTCTGCTGCGGCGAGAAGCTGACCTCCCGGCCGAAGCGCCCCGCGGTGCGCAGGGTGAGCGTGACCCGCGGCGGGTTGGTGATTCCCGCGTAGCTCACGTTGATGATCTGCGCGAGCGGGATGCGCTCCTCGTCCTCGCCGAAGCGCACGCGCAGCGCATCGCCTTCGTCCACCACCTCGTCGGCCAGATCGAACACCAGCCGCCGCAGCACGGCATAGATGATTACCCCCACGGCGACCGGCATCACGAGCACGGGCCAGGGGGGCGCGTTGGGGCTGCCTCTCGTGAGCAGCAGCGGCGCGGTCACGCCGAGCGCCAGCACGCCGAGGAGCAGCAGCGGCAGAACCTTTTTCTGGAAGAAGGTGTTACGCGAAGAAATTCGCTTACCAGGCATCACGTACCGGTCCCCCCTTTTGATCCAGTCGACAAATGATTGCCGAGGCAGTATTATTACAGGCAGTAATCTCAAGAGCGGCGGCCCACGCGCCGCCTCGCCGAGCGCTTCGTGAGTCGCAGAGCCACCATCAAAGCCGAGCCGCACCCGCGCGCGCAACTCCCCGAAGGGGGATTGAGCGTCGGATACCTCATGGGCCGCGCCCGGGCCTCGCTCCTTTCCGGGCTCGACGCCGAGCTCGCGCCCTTTGGCCTCAACGCCATGCAGTTTGCGGTACTCAAGCACCTCGCTGACGGGAGCGCGCAGACCGCGGCGGATCTGTGCCGCTGCATGTACTACGACACCGGCTCCATGACGCGCATCCTCGACCGGCTCGAGGAGAAGGGGATGGTGCGGCGCGAGCGCTGCCAGGACGATCGCCGGGTGGTGTTTCTGCGCGTGGCGGCGGCCGGACGCGCCCAGCTGCCGCGCCTGCGCGCGGCGGGCAGCCGGGTGCTGGGAGATCACCTGGCAGGGTTCAACGCCGCCGAGCTCGAAAATCTCAAGAGTTATCTCGGCCGCATGATCGAGAACGGAAGAGAGGGGGGCACTCACCACTTAACTCGCACGGGTGGTAAATCATGACGACTCACAGGTCCCCCACATTCTCCGCGCTGCTCGCCGCGGCACTCATCAGCGCGCTCTCCGGGTGCGTGGACCGCGGCGGCTGGAAAGCCGCGCCGCAGCTCCCCGCCGCGCAGCTCACTGCCGAGCGCACGCTCACGGCCACGCCGATCGACGCTTCGGCCTGGCCGGCGGATGGCTGGTGGCACGGCTACGGCGATCCACAGCTCGACGCGCTCGTCGACGAGGCGATTGCCGGCAGTCCCTCGCTGGTCGCCGCCGAGGCGCGCCTGCGCGCTGCGCAGGGGCAGGCTCTCGCGGTCGGCGCGCTCAAGCTGCCGAACGTCGCGCTCGACGCGCAGGCGACGCGGCAACGCTACCCCGAGAACGGCCTGTTCCCGCCGCCGTATGCCGGCCACTACTACAACGACGGGCGCGTCGCCTTCGATCTGAGCTATGACATCGACTTCTGGGGCCGCAACCGCGCGCTCCTGGCCTCGGCCCGGTCCGGAGTGGAGGAGGCCGAAGCCGATCGCGCCGCGGCGCGCCTCGCGCTCGCCGTGGCGGTGACGCGCGCCTACGTCCAGCTCGACCTGTGGTACGCGCTGCTCGACGTCGCCAACGATCAGCTCAAGCAGCAGACCTCGATTCTCGAGCTCACACAGCAGCGCGTCGCCGCGGGGCTCGAGAACGTCGCGCGCGTCAAGCAGTCCGAAGCCAGCCTCGCGTTCGCGCGCGCCGGTATTGCCGCGGCGCAGGCCAACGTCGACCTCGCCCACAATCAGCTCGGTGCGCTGGTCGGCGCGGGGCCCGATCGCGGCCGCTCGCTCGCTCGGCCGCGTCTGACGGCGCCGGCGACCATCACGCTGCCCTCGGCACTGCCCGCGGATCTGCTCGGGCGGCGGCCGGACGTGGCGGCGGCGCGGGCCCAGGTGCAGGGGGCGGCGCATGGGGTCAAGGCGGCGGAGGCCGACTTCTATCCCAACGTGAATCTCGCCGCGTTCGCGGGCGTCCAGAGCATTGGCCTCGACAAACTGTTCGAGGGTTCGGCCACCATCGTCGGCGTGACGCCGGCGCTCAGCCTTCCGCTGTTCAACCGCCGGCAGCTGCGCGGCGCGCTCGAAGCGCGGCAGGCGCAGTTCGATGCGTCCGTCGGACAATACAACCAAACGCTCATCGACGCCGTGCACGACGTCGCTGACGTGGTGACGAACTGGCGGGCGCTCGAGCGTGAGACCGCCGAGCAGCAGACGGCGCTCGCCGCGGCGCAGCGCGCCTATGACCTCACCGCCGAGCGCTATCGCGCCGGGCTCGATAACTACCTGACCGTGCTGTCGACGGAGAACCAGGTGTTGCTGGCTGAGGCCGCCGGCGCGGAGCTCGCGGCGCAGCGCCTCACCTTCAGCGTCAACCTGGTGCGTGCGCTCGGGGGCGGCTACACGCCGCCGGCGCCCGCGGGCTGAGCGAGCGGGCCCCGTGGACGCCTCCGTCACCACCGCACCTGCTCCGGTCGCAAGCCGCATGCAGCAGCGGCGCCGTACCTGGCTGACGATCCTTGCGGTGGCGCTCGGCGTCATCGCGCTCGCCGCGCTCGGATGGTGGTGGCTCTATGCCAGCCGCTTCGAGAGCACGGACGACGCGTACATCGCCGGCGATCTGGTCGGTGTGATGTCCCAGGTGAGCGGCACCGTGGTCTCGATCGCCGCCGATGAGACCGACCGCGTGCAGGCCGGCCAGGAGCTGGTGAGGCTCGATGCCACGGATTACCGCATTGCGCTCCAGGACGCCGAGCAGCAGCTCGCGCGCGCGGTGCGCCAGGTGCACACCGTGTTCGCGAACCGCGATGAGCTCTCGGCGCTGGTCGCCCAGCGGCGCGCCGACCTCGATCGGGCGGATGCCGACCTCGCCCGCCGCCGGGGACTGACCGCGAGCGGGGCGGTGTCGGCGGAGGAGCTCGGCCACGCGCAGGATAGTGTGAATGCCGCGCGTGATGCGCTCACCGCGGCGCAGAAGAACCTCGCCGCCGGTGTGGCGCTCGTCGGGCGCACGAGCGTCGCCGACAACCCGGACGTGCGCGCGGCGGCTACCCAGGTGGAGCGAGCCTGGCTCAATGTGCAGCGCACCAGCGTGCGCGCGCCGGTGTCGGGTTACGTGGCGCGGCGCGGGGTGCAGCTCGGCGAGCGCATCGCGCCCGGCACCCCCCTCATGGCAATCGTGCCGCTCGAACGGCTGCGGGTCGATGCCAACTTCAAGGAAGTGCAGCTCGGTCGCATGCGCATCGGGCAGCCGGCGCGGGTAATCGCCGATCTCTACGGCGGCCACGTCGAGTATCACGGGACCGTCGAAGGGCTCGGCCTCGGCACTGGGGCGGCCTTCGCGCTGTTGCCGGCGCAGAACGCCACCGGCAACTGGATCAAGGTGGTGCAGCGCGTGCCGGTGCGCATCATGTTCGAGCCGAAAGAGCTCGAGGAGCACCCGCTGCGGATCGGGCTCTCGACGCGCGTTCGGGTTGAGGTGGGCGACACCTCCGGCCGGGCGCTCGCGGCCGTGCCGCGCCGCGACCCGGTGCTCGCCACCAGCGTCTATGACACGGACTTGAGCGAGATCCGGGCACGCGTCGCCGAGATCATCGGCGACAATTCCGGGGCGGGTCCGGCGCCGACACCGGCGAGCAACTAGCGCCGGCGACTAACGCGAGCGACTAACGCGAGCGACCCGCGCCGGAAGCGCAGCGAGCGCCTCACTCGGTCTTGAGATAACAAAGAGGCAGCGCGGTGGTGTACTTGATCGTCTCGAGCGCGAAGCTGGCGCTCACGTCGAGGAAGTCCACCGCGGAGATCAGGCGCTTGTACACCACGTCGTAGGCGTCGATGTCCGGCACGACGATGCGGATCAGGTAGTCGACATCGCCCGACATGCGGTGGATCTCCGTGACCTCGGGGATGTCGCGCACCGCGCGCACGAATTTTGCGAACCAGGCTTCGCTGTGGTTGGCGGTTTTCAAGGTCACGAACACCGTAGTGCCGACATTGAGCGCATGCGCATCAAGGAGCGCCACGGTCCGGCGGATGACACCCTCCTGCTGAAGCTTCTGGATCCGCCGCCAGCAGGGCGCCTTGGAGAGGCCCACACGGTCGGCGATCTCGGCCGCGGACAGCTCCCCGTTGGTCTGCAGAAGCTCGAGGATTCTGGCGTCCAGCTTGTCCATTTGGAATTTCGGCTCGTTTGACCCCGTCGCCGCGCAACATTGTTGCGCAGGCGACCCCCCTTCGCCATAGCTTCGCAACCCTGTCACGGGGCGCGGCCGCTAGCATAGTCCGATGAACCCCATCCGGGCCCTCACCGAGCATCCCGCCTCGGTTGGCGAGACCTATACCGAGCACATGGCGCACGCCGCCTGCTTCGGTGTGCGGATGATCGGCGCCGGAATCGCCTGCCTGGTGCACGCGCTGCTGCCGTTCCTGTTCGCGCGCACCGGAAGTGCGGCGATTGCCGAGCTCAACGATCGCATGGTCGCCAACCGGCGCCTCACGCCGCCGCCGCTCGCCAGCACCCCGCGACTGCCACTGTAACCGTGCCGGGCTTGCTGCGGGCGCTGTTTCCGCCGTGGGCCTCGCTGCGCCAGGCGGCTCCGGGAATCGCCGTCGCCGTCGCGCTTGCACTGATCGCGCGCGCCATCGCCGCTGCGCTCGCGTACGGCGCCGCGGGCCTGCCCCGGCTCCCCCTGAGCCCGGTCATGTGCGCCGTCGTGCTCGGTATGCTGTGGCGGAACACCCTCGGCGTGCCAGCCTGGGCCACCAGCGGCTTGAAGTGGGCCATGCACCAGCTGCTGCGCACCGGCATTGCGCTGGTGGGGCTGCGCCTCACGCTCTCGGGCGCGAGTTCCATTGCTCTCACCGCGCTGCCCGTGGCGCTGACCTGTCTCACGGTCGCGCTGCTCGCCGGCTGGGGGCTCGCACGCCTCTTCGGCGTCGGCACGCGGCTCGGGGCGCTGCTCGCGATCGGCACCGCGGTCTGCGGCTGCACCGCGGTGGTAGCCATGTCGCCCGTCATCCGCGCGCGTCACGCCGAGACCGCCTTCGCCGTTACCTGCGTGGTGCTGTTCGGCTGCGCCGCCATGCTCTGCTATCCATGGGTGGCGGGACACTTCTTCTCCGCCTCGCCGGTGCACGCCGGCATCTTTCTCGGCACCGCGATCCACGACACCTCGCAGGTGATCGGCGCGGCCCTGATGTACTCGCAACAGGCGGCGGCGCCGGCCGCGCTCGCGGCCGCGAGCGTCGCCAAGCTGCTGCGCAATCTCTCGATCGCAGTGCTGGTGCCGTTCGCCGCCTGGCTCGCACGGCGGCACGAGGCCCGCAGCGGCGACGACGGGCACGGGGCCGAGGGTACCCACACAGGTCTTGCGCCCCACGCGCAGCTCGTGCCGATGTTCGTGCTCGCGTTCCTCGCCTTCATCGTGGTGCGCACGCTCGGCGACACGCTCTTTCACCATGGGGGTGCCCTCTGGCAGACGCTCGTCAGCACCGGCTACACGGCATCGGACCTGTTTCTCACCTGCGGCATGACCGCGGTGGGGCTGTCGGTTTCCTTCACCGACATGTGGCGCATCGGTTGGCGCCCCCTGGCGGCGGGATTCGTGCTCGCGACCCTTACGGGCGTGTGCAGTCTGACACTCACGCTCACTCTGCTGCACTTCGCGCATTGACCACGGCGGGCAGCCGCCCGCCTGCCGCCGCCCTCCCGGCGCGTCAGATCCCGACACGCTAAACTGCCGCGACCAGGCGTCTCGAGCAGGCGTCACTTTCGGGAGGTTCCATGGCGAGGGAGCGAGCGAAGATTTCGCGCCGCGCGGCCGAGGCCGCGGTGCGCGCCCTGCTGCGCTGGGCGGGCGATGACCCGGGCCGTGAAGGGCTGCGCGACACCCCGCAGCGCGTGGTGGACGCCTACCGCGACTGGTTCTCCGGGTACCAGATCGACCCGGCCGCGTACCTGCGCCGCACCTTCGAGGAGGTCGGGGGGTACGACGAGATGGTCGTGCTGCGCGACATCTCCTTCGAGTCGCATTGCGAGCACCACATCGCTCCCATGATCGGGCGCGTACACATCGGCTACCTGCCCGCCGACAAGGTGGTCGGCATCAGCAAGCTCGCGCGTGTGGTCGATGGCTATGCGCGGCGGCTGCAGGTGCAGGAGAAGCTCACCGCACAGATCGCCGACTGCATCGCCGACGTATTGAAGCCGCGCGGCGTCGGGGTGGTGGTGGATGCTGCGCATGAGTGCATGACGACCCGCGGGGTGCACAAGCGCAGCGTCTCGATGGTCACGAGCCGCATGATCGGTTCCTTCAGGAGCGATGCACGCACCCGCGCCGAGTTCCTGAGCTTCATCGGCATCTCGGGCGCGCGCGAGATCTAGGCGGGTGCCGAGGTCTTAGACGCCGCCCGCCCGTGCGCCGAGGGTCAGGCCGAGAGCGCCGCCTCGGCGCGCGCCGCGCGCTTGCGCTCCTGCTCCTTCAGAAAGCGCTTGCGGATGCGGATCGAGACGGGCGTCACCTCCACCAGCTCGTCCTCGGCGATGAACTCGACTGCGTACTCGAGGGTGAGCTCGATGGGTGGCGTGAGCAGGATCGCATCGTCCTTGCCGGCGGCGCGGATGTTGGTGAGCTTCTTGGTCTTGATCGGGTTCACCACCAGGTCGTTGTCGCGGCTGTGGATCCCGACGATCATGCCCTCGTAGAGCTTCTCGCCCGGGCTCACGAACAGCCGCCCCCGCTCCTGCAGGTTGAAGAGCGCGTACGCCACCGCCTCGCCGTTCTCGTTGCTCACCAGCACGCCGTTGTGACGGTCGGGAATCTCGCCCTTGACGGCGGCGAAGCCGTCGAAGATGTGGCTCATGAGCCCCGTGCCCCGCGTGAGGGTGAGGAACTCGCCCTGGAAGCCGATCAGTCCGCGCGCCGGCACGCGGTACTCGAGCCGCACGCGCCCGTTGCCGTCCATGCTCATGTCGGCGAGCTCGGCGCGCCGGATGCCGAGCGCCTCCATCACGGCTCCCTGGTGCGCCTCCTCGATGTCCACCGTGAGGGCCTCGTAGGGCTCGTGCACCTGGCCGTCCACGAGCTTGGTGAGCACGTGCGGGCGCGACACCGCGAGCTCATAGCCCTCGCGGCGCATGTTCTCGATGAGGATGGTGAGGTGCAGCTCGCCGCGACCCGAAACGCGCAGCACGTCCGGCTCGTCGGTGTCCTCGACGCGCAGCGCGACGTTCGACTGCAGCTCGCGGTACAGCCGCTCGCGCAGCTGCCGGCTGGTGACGTACTTGCCCTCGCGCCCGGCGAGCGGCGAGCTGTTGACCTGGAAATTCATCTGCAGCGTCGGCTCGTCGATGGCGATCGGCGGGAGTCCCTCCGGGTGCTCCAGGTCGCAGACCGTGAGCCCGATGTTGACCGCCTCGATGCCGGTGACGGCGACGATGTCGCCGGCGCTCGCTTCCTCGACCGGCAGCCGCTCGAGACCGGTGAAGGTCAGCACCTGGCCGATCTTCGCCTCGCCGCGTTCCGCAGTGCCGTAGCGCAACGCCACCGTCTGCCCCGGGCGCACCGAGCCGCAGCGGATGCGGCCGATGCCGATGCGGCCGACGTAGGAGTTGTAGTCGAGCGTCGAGATCTGCAGCTGCAGCGGCAGCTCCTCCTGCGCCGCCGGCGGCGGCACGTGCGTGAGGATCGCCTCGAAGAGCGCCGCCATGTCCGGCCGGCGCTCCGTGTAGTCGGTGCTCGCCCAGCCCTGCAGCGCCGAGGCGTAGATCACCGGGAAGTCGAGCTGTGCATCATTCGCGCCGAGCTTGTCGAACAGGTCGAAGGTCTGGTCGACGACCCAGGCCGGGCGGCTGCCGGGACGGTCGATCTTGTTGACGACCACGATCGCCTTGAGGCCCTGCGCGAGCGCCTTGCGCGTCACGAAGCGCGTCTGCGGCATCGGCCCCTCGACCGCATCGACCAGCAGCAGCACCCCGTCCACCATCGACAGCACCCGCTCGACTTCACCGCCGAAGTCGGCGTGCCCCGGCGTATCGACGATGTTGATGCGCGTGCCGCCATACTCGATCGCGCAATTCTTGGCGAGGATCGTAATGCCGCGCTCACGCTCGAGGTCGTTGGAATCCATGATCCGCTCGCCGAGACGCTCGTGCTCGGCGAAGGTCCCGGACTGCTTCAGCAGGCAGTCGACGAGCGTGGTCTTGCCGTGGTCGACGTGCGCAATGATGGCGATGTTGCGGATCGGGCGGTGCATGGGGCTGCACGCTTGAGGAGCGGCATCGAAAAAGGGTGCGCAGGGTAGCAGAACGCCGAAACAGGCGTCGGTCTCAAGCTTAACTATTTGATTTTAAACAGAAGTATCTACTTCAACGGTATCCCGATGCGCAGCGCCGCGATCGCAATCCGCACTTCGGCGAAGAAGGCGATATAGGCAACGGAGAGACACAGCATCGCGGCCACGAACAGCAGCGCGATCGCCTTCGCCAGCTCGAGGCCGAGGAACGCGTCGGCGAACAGCGAGACCACCACCAGAGCCACCAGCAGCGCCGCTATCGCGCACATGACGATCGCCGTGTTGATGTAGCGGGCGCGCCGGGCGAGAGTCTGGAGGTCGGCGAGCAACGCGCCCCGGCGCGCCGGTTGGCTCTCGAGCCGCTCCTCGAGCGCACGCGCCCGGTCGACTACCCGTGCCAGACGACTGGTGAGCACGCCGAGCGTGGCGGCGACGCCCGTCAGGAGGAAGACGGGCGCGACCGAGGACTGGACCACATGCGCGATATCCATTCAGCCCCCGAGGGAGAAGCGGCACGGGCGCCGCGGATCTTCTACCATAAAACGGTCCGCGGTTGCGGCCGTCGTCCGTGCTATTGTACGATCGTTCAACAAGTTAGCACCCCTCGGATCCCGCCATCATGAAGAGCAGTTCCGTGCAACGCCTCGAGGCCGCCGCGCCCGCCGACCTCGACGCGCTCAGCCTCCCCGCCTGGATCTACAACGACGCGGAATTCTTCGGGCGCGAAAGCCAAGCGATCTTCCGCAACGCCTGGCAGGTGGTGTGCCACCTGAACGACATTCCGCGCGCCGGCGACTTCCATACCTTCGAGCTCTTCGGCGAGTCGGTGGTGGTGCTGCGCGCCGAGGATGGCGCGGTGCGCGCCTTCCACAACGTGTGTCGGCACCGCGCCGCGCGCCTCCTCGACGGGCCGAGCGGGCATTGCGGCCGGCGCATCACCTGTCCGTATCACGCCTGGACCTACGCCCTCGACGGGCGCCTCGTCGGCGTGCCGCAGCGTGACAACTTCCCCGGGCTCGACACGGCGCAGCATGGCCTGAAGCCGCTCGAGCACGAGGTATACCTGGGCTTCATCTTCGTGCGCTTCGCGGCGGGACTGCCGAGCGTGCGCGAGATGGCGGCACCCTACGAGAGCGAGATGCAGATGTATCGCTTCGAGGAGTTGGTGCCGATGGGCCGGGTGAGCCTGCGGCCGCGCTCGGTGAACTGGAAGAACGTCGCCGACAACTACTCCGACGGGCTGCACATCAACGTGGCGCACCCGGGGCTGACGCGCCTGTTCGGCAGGGGCTACGGTATCGAGGCACGGCCGTGGATCGACAAGATGTGGGGCACGCTGCGCGACACACCGTCGTCCAACTGGTCCGAGCGGATGTACCAGCAAGTCCTGCCGCCGGTGCCGGGGCTGCCGCCCGAGCGGCAGCGTCTGTGGACCTATTTCAAGCTCTGGCCGAACGTCGCCTTCGACATCTATCCCGACCAGATCGATTTCATGCAGTTCGTGCCGATCTCGCCGACCGAGACCATGATTCGCGAGATCGCCTACGTGCACCCGGATCAACGGCGCGAGATGCGCGCCGCGCGCTACCTCAACTGGCGCATCAACCGCCGCGTCAGCCTCGAGGACAAGGCGCTCATCGAGCGGGTGCAGGCCGGCATGGCCTCGAGCAGCTACACCATGGGCCCGTTGAGCGAGGGCGAGGTGTGCCTGCGCAGCTTCGCGCGCCGCATGCGCACGCTGATTCCCGAGAGCCAGCTGCCGCACCCGCCGGCGCGGGGCTGGAGCCGTGGCTGAAGAGCCCGCGGCGAGCCGGGAGCGCTGCGACGCGCTGATCATTGGCGGAGGACATAACGGCCTGGTATGCGCCGCGTACCTCGCGGCCGCCGGGCTCAAAGTGACCGTGCTCGAACGGCGCGCCGTGGTGGGCGGAGCCGCCGTCACCGAGGAGTTCCATCCGGGATTTCGCAACTCGGTCGCCGCCTACACGGTCTCGCTCCTCAATCCCAAGGTCATCCGCGACCTCGAGCTGCCCCGCTATGGCTTGAAGGTGGTGGAGCGGCGCTGCGCCAACTTCCTGCCTACAGCCGACGGACGGTATCTGCTGACCGGGGAGGGGCGCACGCAGGCGGAGGTGGCGCGCTTCTCGGCGCGCGATGCCGCGCGCATCCCCGAGTACGGCGAGCGGCTGGATGCGATCGCGGACGTGCTGCGCGACCTCGTGCTGGTGACGCCGCCGAATGCCGTGGAGGGCAGCTGGCGCACGGCACTGCCGGAACTGGTGCGCGCGGCGCAGGTCGGCGGGCGGCTGCGCAAGCTCGACATGACTCTGCGGCGCGAGCTGCTGTCGCTCTTTGCGATGTCCGCCGGCGATTACCTCGACCGCTGGTTCGAGAGCGACCCCATCAAGGCGGTGTTCGGCTTCGACGGCGTGGTCGGCAACTACGCGAGCCCCTACTCGGGCGGCTCCGCGTACGTGCTGCTGCATCACGTGTTCGGCGAGGTGAACGGCAAGCGCGGCGCCTGGGGTCACGCGCTCGGCGGCATGGGAGCCATCACTCAGGCGATGGCGCAGTCGGCTACCGCACGCGGGGCGGTGATCCGCCTCAACACCGCGGTGCGCCGGGTGCTGGTCGAGGGCGAGCGCGCGGTCGGCGTCGTCACCGAGACGGGCGAGACGCTGCGCGCCGCGGCGGTGATCTCCAACTTAAATCCCAAACTTCTCTATCTCAGCATGTTCGAGCCGCAGGCGCTCCCTGCCGAGTTCCGTGAGCGCATCGGTTACTGGCGCTGCGGCTCGGGGACGTTTCGCATGAACGTGGCGCTCGCCGAGCTCCCGGACTTCACCTGCCTGCCGGGAAGGCGGCCCGCGGACCATCACACCGCCGGCATCATCCTCGCGCCGACTCTCGCCTACATGGAGCGCGCCTATTTCGATGCGCGCGCGCTCGGCTGGTCGCGGGAGCCGATCGTGGAGCTCGTCATCCCTTCGACGCTCGATGACGGCCTGGCCCCAAAGGGTCAGCACGTGGCGAGCCTTTTCTGTCAACATGTGGCACCGCAGCTGCCGAACGGCGCGTCCTGGGACGCGCACCGTGAGGCGGTGGCGGATCTGATGATCGATACCGTGAATGCCCACGCCCCTAACTTCAAAGCCGCGGTGCTTGGACGGCAGATCATGAGCCCGCTCGATCTCGAGCGCACCTTCGGGCTCGTGGGCGGCGACATCTCGCACGGGGCCCTAAGTCTCGATCAGCTGTTCTCGGCGCGTCCCATGCTCGGCCACGGCAACTATCGCGGGCCGCTCGCGGGGCTGTACATGTGCAGCGCCGGCACACACCCGGGTGGCGGCGTCACGGGCGCGCCGGGCCATAACGCGGCGCGCGAAATCCTCGCCGACTTCCGCCGCGGGCGGCTGCGGCGAGTCGCTTGAAGGGGCCACGCACACGCGCTGCCCCGGCGGGGGCGCCCGCGCGGGCGGTGCAGAATCCGGGCGAGGCGCGCCGGCCGCGCTTTCAGCGCCAGTTGCCGGCACAACGGCGCGCGGCGCTCATCGCGGCGACCATCGAGTGCCTGAAGCGATATGGCCACGATGGTCTCTCTATCCGCACTATCAGCGCGCAGGCGGGCGTCTCGGTGGGACTCATCAATCACCACTTTCCCAACAAGGACGAGCTGATCGCGGCCGCTTACCGGCACTTCAACCGCGAGCTGGTGGACGGCCTCAAGGCGGCGGTGACGCGCGCACCGGCTGCGCCCGAGGCGCGGCTGCGTGCGTTCCTCGATGCTTCCTTCTCGCCACCCAATCTCGATACCGACGTGCTCACGGTCTGGGTGGTGTTCTGGGGTCTGTACCGGCATTCGCGCCCGATTCAGCGCGTGCAGCGCGAGACCTACACCGACTACGTGCGCCTGGTGCGCGGCTTGCTCGCCGACCTCGTCGGCAAGACGGCTGATGGTGGCAAAGGACGCGGTAAGGGCGGCGTGAAGCTGCGCCTTGCCGCCATCGGGCTCACGGCGCTGCTCGATGGGCTGTGGCTCGAGTGGTGCCTCGAGCCCGGCAAGTTCCGCCCGCGGGCAGCGGTGGCCTTGTGCGAGGGCTGGGTGGAGTGCCTCTCGCGGCGCGCGACCGGCTGGAATTCAGTCTAGGCATCCCCACATCCCGAGGCAGTGGCTACCCCGGCTCATCCCCCACGCGCTGCGCGCTCTGCTGCCGGGACTCCCGCAGCCCCCGAGGCCCTGACGCTTCGCAGCTTCTTCGGAGTCTTCCGCTACAGCCGTCGTGCGCTCGAGCTGGTGTGGAGCACCAACCGCGCGCTCACGGGCGCGCTCGCCGCGGTGACACTGGTCGCGGGCGTGCTGCCGGCTTTAGTGGCCTACGTCGGCTCCCTCATCGTCGATGCGGTGGTGACTGCCATGCGCTCGGGAGGCACGGCCGCGCACGTCGTAGAGCTGGTCGTGCTCGAGGGTGCGCTGGTCGCCGCCATCGCCGCGGCGCAGCGCGGCCTGTCGCTGTGCCAGTCGCTGCTGCGTGCACAGTTGGGGCAGCGGGTCAACGTCATGATCCTCGAGAAGGCCCTCACGCTCGAGCTGTCGCACTTCGAGGACTCGGAGTTCTACGACAAGCTGACGCGCGCACGCCGCGAGGCCTCGACCCGCCCCCTGAGTCTGGTGACGCGCACCTTCGGGCTCGTGCAGAACGGCATATCGCTGGCGAGCTACGCGGTGCTGCTGGCGCGCTTCTCGCCGTGGGCGGTTGCGGTGCTGCTGCTCGCCGGCGTGCCGGCCTTCATCGCCGAGGTCAAGTTCTCGGGCGATGCCTTTCGGCTCTTTCGCTGGCGCTCGCCCGAGTCGCGCATGCAGCTCTACCTCGAGACGGTCATCGGGCGCGAGGACCACGCCAAGGAGGTCAAGCTCTTTGGCTTAGGCCCGCGCCTCCTCGAGCGCTACCGCGCCATCTTCCGGCGCCTGTACGGCGAGGATCGGGCGCTCGCCGTGCGGCGCGACGCCTGGGGCTTTGCCCTCGGACTGATCGCCACCTCGGCGCTCTATGGCGCCTACGCCTGGATCGCGGTGAGCACCGTGCGAGCGCTGATCACGCTCGGCCAGATGACGATGTATCTGGCGCTGTTTCGCCAGGGTCAGTCGGCGGTCTCCGCGATGCTCTCGGCGGTCGGCGGCATGTATGAGGACAACCTCTATCTCTCGACGCTGTACGAGTATCTCGAGACGCCGGTGCCGCAAGCGGCCGGCACCGCGCCGCGCGGCCCCGAGCCTGAGGACGGCATCCGTTTCGAGGATGTGACTTTCAGCTATCCCGGCGCCGAGGCACCGGCGCTCGAGCATGTGACGCTGCACCTGAAGCCCGGCGCGAGCCTGGCGCTGGTCGGGGAGAACGGCTCGGGAAAGACCACGCTCATCAAGCTCCTGACGCGTCTCTACGCGCCGACCGCCGGGCGCATCCTTCTCGATGGGCGCGACCTCGCCGAGTGGGACGAGGCGGCGCTGCGCGAGCGCATCGGCGTCATCTTCCAGGATTTTGCGCGCTACCAGATGCTGGTGGGCGAGAACGTCGGCGCGGGCGATGAGCGCTACTTCGAGGACGAGGCGCGCTGGCGCGCCGCGGCCGACAAAGGCCGCGCGAGCGACTTCATCGCGACGCTGCCGGCGGGCTATCACACGCAGCTCGGCAAGTGGTTCCGCGATGGGCGCGAGCTCTCCGGCGGCCAATGGCAGAAGATCGCCCTGTCGCGCGCCTTCATGCGTACCCGTGCCGACATCCTCGTGCTCGATGAGCCGACCGCGGCCATGGATGCGCAGGCCGAGGCCGAGGTGTTCGAGCACTTCCGCCAGCTCGCCCACGACCGCATCACCATCCTCATCTCGCACCGCTTCTCGACGGTGCGCATGGCGGATCAGATCGCGGTGCTGGCCGGCGGCCAGATCGTCGAGCGCGGCACGCACGAGGAGCTGATGCGCCTCAACGGGCGCTACGCGCACCTTTTCACGTTGCAGGCGCGCGGCTACCGCTGAGCGGGTCTATTGCGGGAACGCAGCCCCGTGCAGCGCGGATCCTCAGCTCGGCGTCAGCACCACCACCGCGAGCGGCGGGAGACGCAGGTGGAGCGAGTATCCGTGGCCGTGGGAGGGGTGCTGCGAGGCATCGAGGGAACCTAAGTTCCCCTGGCCGCTGCCGCCGTAGTCGGCGGCATCGCTGTTCAAGCGCTCACGCCAGCGCCCGCCGTGCGGCACGCCGATCTGGTAGCGCTCGCGCGGCACCGGCGTGAAGTTGCAGGCCACCACCGCCACGCCGCCGGCGCGGTCGCGACGCAGGAACGAAATCACACTCACGTCCGCGTCGTCGCGATCGATCCAGCTGAAGCCCGCGTCGCTGAAGTCGAGCTCATAGAGGGCCGGGGTCTCGCGGTACAGGCGGTTCAGGTCGCGCACCCAGTGCTGCACGCCCGCGTGCTGCGGGAAGGCGAGCACGTGCCACTCGAGGCTTTCGTCGTGCTGCCACTCGCGCTTCTGGCCGAATTCCCCGCCCATGAACAGCAGCTTCTTCCCCGGATGCGTCCACATGTAGCCGAACAAGAGGCGCAGGCTCGCGAACTGCTGCCACTCATCCCCGGGCATCCTGCCGATGAGCGAGCCCTTGCCGTGCACGACCTCATCGTGCGACAGCGGCAACACGAAGTTCTCGGTGAACGCGTACCAGATGCTGAAGGTGAGCCGGCTGTGGTGATACTTGCGGTGCAAGGGGTCCTGCTGGAAATAGGCGAGGGTGTCGTGCATCCAGCCCATGTTCCACTTGAGGCCGAAGCCAAGACCTCCGAGGTAGGTCGGACGCGACACCATGGGCCATGCGGTCGATTCCTCGGCGATCGTTTGCGTCTCGGGGTAGTCGCGGTACACCGCGAGATTGAGCTGCCGCAGGAACTCGACCGCATCGAGATTCTCGTGCCCGCCGAAGCGGTTGGGGATCCACTCTCCGGCACGCCGGCCGTAGTCGAGATAGAGCATCGAGGCCACCGCGTCGACCCGCAGCGCGTCGATGTGGTACTTCTCGAGCCAGAAGAGCGCGTTGCTCGCCAGGAAGTTGCGCACCTCGGCGCGACCGTAGTTGAAGATCGAGCTGTTCCACTCCGGGTGAAAACCCTGGCGCGGGTCGGCGTGCTCGTACAGGTGGGTGCCGTCGAAACGCGCCAGCCCGTGTTCGTCGGTGGGAAAGTGCGACGGCACCCAGTCGAGCACCACGCCGATGCCGCGCTGGTGCAGATAATCGACGAGGTACATGAAGTCCTGCGGCGTCCCGTAGCGCGCGCTCGGGGCGAAGTAGCCGGTGACCTGGTAGCCCCACGAACCGTAGAACGGATGCTCCATCACCGGGAGGAGCTCGACGTGCGTGAACCCGAGCTCGGCGACGTAATCGGCGAGCGCGTGGGCGAGCTCGCGGTAGCTCAGCGAGCGGTTGCCTTCATCGGGTACGCGCCGCCACGATCCGAGGTGCATCTCGTAGATCGACCAGGGCACGGCCAGCGCATTGACGCGCCCCCGAGATCGCATCCATGACTCGTCGTGCCACTCGTAGGCGAGATCCCATACGACGGAAGCCGTTCGCGGCGGGACTTCGGCGCGGAAGGCGAACGGGTCCGCCTTGTCGGTCGCCGAGTGGCCGTCGTGCCAGACCACGTGATACTTGTAGAGCGCGCCCGGACCGACGCCAGCCACGGTCCCCTCCCAGATGCCGGAGGAATCGTGGCGGGCATCGAGCGGATGGCGGCCGCGCTGCCAGGCGTTGAAATCGCCCACCACCGAGACCGCGGACGCATTGGGCGCCCACACGGCGAAATGCGTGGCGGGAGCGGGGCCCGCACCGCTCGAGTGCGCGCCCAGGCGCTCGTAGGCGCGGAAGTAGGTGCCCTCGCGGAAGTGATAGATGTCGTGTTCGGTGAGCAGCATCGGGCAGAAAGTCTACGCCTGACCCGCCCGAGTCAACTCGCAAATCGATCAAGGCACTCGGCGGCGCCCGGAGCCCCCCACGAACACCAGATGATCGTCCGCCCCGCGCCTTGCACCCGCGGCGGCGGCCTCGAGCACGCGCCGCGCGCGCTCGGCCGCGGCCTGCGCCTCGGTGGCGGCGGCCACGGCCTCTACCGGTTGAGCGAGCAGGTAGCCCTGCACCCCGACCGGCCCGCATTGCGAGAGGAATTCGAGCTGCGCGGCGCGCTCCACGCCCTCGGCCACGACCTGGAGTCCCAGGCCGTGGCACAGCGCGATGATCGAGCGGACGATGGCCGCCGAGCGCGGATTGGCGTCGACGCCGGCCACCAGCAGCCGGTCGAGCTTTACGCGCGTGATCGGCAGCTGCTCGAGCGAGGTGAGGGACGAGTAGCCCATGCCGAAGTCATCCAGCGCGATCGACACGCCGAGGGCACGCAGGTGGTGGAGCGACTCGATCGTGGCGCTGCCGGTCTGCACGACCGTCTCGGTGATCTCGAGCTCGAGCGCGCTCGGCGGCAGCCCGGTGGCCTCGAGCGTGCGGGCAACCTGCTCGACGAAGTCGCTCTCGAAGAACTGCTGCGGCGAGACGTTGACCGCAACGGCAGCGCGCTCCCAGCCCTGGGCGCGCCAGCCCGCGGCCGTCGAGGCCGCCGAGCGCAGTACCCAGCCGGTGAGCTCGTGGATGAGGCCGGATTTCTCCGCCACCGGGATGAACTCGGTCGCCGCCACGATGCGCCCATCGGAGCGGCGCCAGCGCAACAGCGCTTCGAGTCCCGTGGTCTCGAAGCTGTGCAGCGCCACGATCGGCTGGAACATCAGCAACAGGTCCCCGCCCTCGACGGCGCGCCGCAGCGACTGCTCGAGCCGGAAGCGCTGCGCCGCGGCGTCATAGAGCTCGGGACTGTAGAGCGCGAAGCGGTTGCGCCCGAGCTCCTTGGCGCGGAACAGCGCCACGTCGGCGGCGCGCAGCAACCCTTCGGCATCCGCGGCGTGATCGGGATAGAGGCTCGCGCCGACGCTCGCGCTGGTAGTGAGCAGGCGGCCGTCGACGGTCAAGGGCTCCTGCAGCGTGCTGACGATGCGGTTGGCGCAGGCCGTGACCTCGTCGCTCGACTTCACATTCTCGAGCAGCACCGTGAACTCATCGCCCCCCAGCCGCGCGAGCAGCCCGACGCCGCCGGTAGCGGTGTGCAGGCGGTCGGCGATGTGCTGCAGCACGCGGTCGCCGAAGCTGTGTCCGAGCGTGTCGTTGATCGACTTGAAGTTGTCGACGTCCACGAACAGCAGCGCGAGCTGCTGACGCGTGCCGGCGCGCGACAGCGCCGCGCCGAGCCGCGCCGACAGCTGCCGCCGGTTTGGCAGCTGCGTGAGCGGATCGTGATGCGCCAGGTGATGCAGCGCCCGCGTGCGCTCGTCGACGTGCCGCTCGAGCTCGGCCTGGTGAGCACGCAGCTCCCCCTCGGCGCGCGCGATCCGGTCGGCCATGGTGTTGAACGACTCCGCCAGCTGATCGATCTCGGCCGAGCCGCCGCGCGGGGCGCGGGCGGCGCGGTCGCCCCCGGACAGCAGGCGCGTCGCGGCCGTGAGCCGCCGTACCGGCAGGCTGATGCTGAGCGTCAGCAGCACCGACACGAGCAGCAGCAGTCCGAGGACTGCCGCCCCGGAGAAGGCCAGGGTGCGCTCGGCAACCTCGGCCGCCGTGGCGGCGTGCTGCGCCGCCTGCAGCAGCCCGCCGCGGGCCGGCTTCTGCAGCAGCTCCTGCACGCCGGCGGTGAGGGCCGCGCTCTCCTCGAGGAGCTTGTGCCACTCGCCGCCGCTCACCTCGTCGTAGCGCGCGATCGCCAGGCGCAACCGCACCGCCTCCTCGAAGTCCTGCCGCAGCAGGAGGAGCCAGGCGCGCCCCGGCGAGCTCTGCAGCTCCGCCGCATGCGCGTCGAGCACGGCGAGGAAGTCGCGCTCGCGGCGCGCGAGCGCGGCCGAACCCTCGTTGCCACGGATGCCGTCGATGGCGGTCTGCAGCTCGGCGAGCGAGCGTTGCGCGACCACCTGCGTTCCGTTGATCGCGAGTCCCGAGCCGCCCGCGGTGGCGATCCGCTGGTACACCTCCGCGAGGGCTATGCGGCGATCCTCGGCCCATTGGGCGCGCTGCGCTGCGCGGCTCGCGAACAGCCTGGCGTTGGCGATGTGGCCGGTGAGCTGCGCGCGCAGCTCGAGCGCGGCCTTGGTGAGCGGTGGTGGGGGCGTGCCGTCGAAGTAGTTGCCGACCGCGTCCTCGAGCGCGGCCCCGGCGGTGGTGATGGTGGCGAAATCGGCGGCGCTGCGCGCCTGCACGTACTCGCCCACCGCGCGGTCGTAGTCGACGAGGCGCACCAGTACGGCGCTGGCACGGCTCGCGAGCGGCTCGTGCTCGTGCTGCATGCTGCGCACCGCTTGCAGCGCCTCGCGCGCGGTGCGGGTGGCGAGGATCTCGCCTACCACCAGCACCGCGGCCACCGCCGCGAGACCTAAGCCTAAGCGCGAGCCCACGCCGAGCCGCGGTGCGCGCGGCAGCCAGGCGCGCCGGCGCTTAGGCGCCGGGTGCGGCGCTTCCGAACGGGCGGCTTCAGCAATGGTCGGGCGCATGCAACATAAGCCGTTGATGGACGGTCGGTTCTTTGTCCTATACTACTGTGAACGATGAAGGGCGGACTGTGAAGCATGACCGAGCAACTCGCAGACACGTTCGACGCGGCTTTCTCCAAGGCCGTCGATCTGGGCAATCGCATTGCGGACAAGGACAAGGACGCGGATCTGTGGGATATCGCCGACGGACTCCTGGCCGGCGCCCTGCAGTACTGGCTGTACTCGCGGCAGCCGTGCGGCGACCCGCGCTGCCAGGACTGCCTGCCGATCAGCACCGCGCAGGGGCGCATGGCGGAGCTGAAGCGCCTGATCGAGCAGCTCGCCTCCGAGAGCGAGTACTTCCACACGCCCACCGACGCTAACGCCGGGCGCGCCTGAAGCCGCCGCAGGCGGACTCGCCGCGAGCTTCAGCCCGCGGCGCGCGCCTTGAGCCCCGCGCCGGTGACTTCCTCGAGCGCCTGCTCGAACAGGTTGCAGCCTTCCTTGAGGAGCGCGTCGGAGATGGTGAGCGGCGCGAGGAAACGGATCACGTTGGAATAGACGCCGCACGAGAGAATGATGAGCCCGAGCCGCCCGGCCGCCTGCACCACGCCCTTGGTCAGCTCCGGGTCCGGCGCGTCGGCCCGCATGTTCTTCACGAGCTCGAGCGCGACCATCGCGCCAAGGTTGCGCACCTCGCCGACGCACGGGAAGCGCACCTGCAGCCCCTTCAGCCGCGAGCTCATGAAGCGCCCGATGTCGTGCGCGCGCTTCAAGAGCTGCTCCTCGCGGATCACCTCGAGCACCGCGAGCCCCGCGGCGCAGGCGAGCGGCGAGCCGGCGAAGGTGCCGCCGAGCCCGCCCGGCCCCGGAGCGTCCATAATCTCGGCCTTGCCGGTGACGGCCGAGAGCGGCACGCCGCCGGCGACGCTCTTGGCGAGCGTGATCAGGTCCGGCTCGACACCCGCGTGCTCGATCGCGAACATGCGTCCGGTGCGCCCGAAGCCTGACTGGATCTCATCCGCGATCAGCACGATCCCGTGCGTGTCGCACACGCTGCGCAGGCGGCGCAGCAGCTCGGGCGGCGCGGCATAGAATCCGCCTTCGCCGAGCACCGGCTCGATGATGATCGCGGCGACGCGCGCCGGGTCCACGTCCGCCTTGAACAGCTGCTCGAGCGCGCCGAGGGTGTGCTCGACCGTGATGCCGTGATAGGGCATCGGGAAGGGGAGGTGGTAGATCTCCGGCAGCATCGGGCCGAAGCCCGCCTTGTAGGGCTGTACCTTGCCGGTGAGGCTGATGCAGGCGAGCGTGCGGCCGTGGAAGCCGCCGGAGAAAGAAATCACCGCCGAGCGCTTGGTATGAAAGCGCGCGATCTTGATGGCGTTCTCGACCGCCTCGGCCCCAGTGGTGAGAAAGATGGTCTTCTTTGGGCCGGCACCCGGCGCGAGGGCATTCAGGGCCTCGGCGAGCGCCACGTAACTCTCGGTGGGCGTCACCTGAAAGCAGGTGTGCGTGAGCTTGGTGAGCTGCTGCGCGATTGCCGCGCTGACCTTCGGGTGCACGTGACCAGTGTTGAGTACGGAGATGCCGCTCGCGAAGTCGATGTAGCGGCGGCCCTCGACGTCCCACAGTTCGGCGTTCACGGCGCGCTCGGCGTACACCGCGAGCGAGTTGGTGACGCCGCGCGGGACGGCCTGCTGGCGGCGGGCGTGAAGTTCGGCGTTGGAAGGCACGGCAGTTCCTCGAGGTTGATGAGACTTCAGCGGCCGGAGCCGAGCACCGCCGCACGGTGAATCGCCGCGCGGATGCGCTGGTAGGTGCCGCAGCGGCACAGGTTGCCGGACATCGCGAGATCGATCTCGGCGTCGCTCGGCTGGGGGTTGTGTGCGAGCAGCGCCGCCGCCGACATGATCTGCCCCGGCTGGCAGTAGCCGCACTGCAGGACGTCGAGCTCGATCCAGGCCTTCTGCAGCGGGTGGCTGCGATCGTGCGACAGGCCCTCGATGGTCGTCACTCGGCGCGCGCCCACCGCGCTCACCGGCGTGACGCACGAGCGCACCGCCTCGCCCGCGACGTGCACGGTACAGGCGCCGCAGAGCGCCGCGCCGCAACCGTACTTGGTGCCGGTGAGGCCGAGCGCATCGCGCAGCACCCACAGGAGCGGCATGTCGGGGTCGACGTCGACCGCCACGTCCTGGTCGTTGACGTTCAACTTGATCATGGGGCCCCTTCGGGGTGCGCAACTCCTAACGGCTGAAGCGCGCGCGGCAGCTACTATACCCCGATCGCATGCGGGCTCAGGCAAGACCCTCTAGAATGTCTGCGGCGCCAACTTCGGCCCTTGACCCGCACACGAATCGCACGCCAGCTTGAGCCAGACTCCGTCCAACGCCACCGCCGGGGAGCCGATCAGCACCGAGGTCGTCATCATCGGCGCCGGTCCCTGCGGGTTGTTTCAGGTGTTCGAGCTGGGGCTGCTCGGCATGGGCGCACACGTGGTCGACTCCCTGCGCCATCCCGGCGGGCAGTGCGCCGAGCTCTACCCCGACAAGCCGATCTACGACATCCCGGCGTTGCCGGTGTGCGGCGCGCAGGAGCTGGTCGACCGGCTGCTGCAGCAGATCAAGCCCTTCAAGGCCCAGCTGCACCTCGGGCACGAGGTCACGGAATTCACGCCCGCCGCGAACGGGCGGTTCCGCATCGGTACCGCGGGCGGTATCCGCTTCGATGCCGGTGCGGTGGTAATCGCCGCGGGACTCGGCTCGTTCCAGCCGCGGCGCATCGGCGTCGAGGGCGCGGAAGCCTACGAGGGCGGCGCGATTCAGTACCGCGTGAAGAATGCCGCCGAGCTCGCCGGCAAGCGCTTGATTGTCTTTGGCGGCGGGGATTCGGCGCTCGACTGGACGCTCGAGCTGGCGGCCAAGGCGCGCAGCATCGACCTGGTGCATCGCCGCGCGGAGTTCCGCGCGGCTCCCGCCTCGGTGGCGCGCATGCGCGAGCTGGTCGCGGCCGGCTCGCTGCGGCTGTTCGAGGCGCTTCCCGCTTCGCTGATCACCGCTGACGGCGCGCTGCGCGGCGTCAACATCCGCGCGAGCGACGGCACGGTGCGGCCGCTCGAGGCCGATCAACTGCTGGTCTTCTTTGGCCTGCATCCGAAGCTCGGGCCGATCGCCGAGTGGGGCCTGGCGCTCGAGAAGAAGGCGCTGAAGGTCGACCCCGAGAAGTTCCAGACGAGCGTGCCGGGAGTCTTCGCCGTCGGCGACATCAACACTTACCCGGGAAAGAAGAAGCTGATCCTTTCGGGGTTCCACGAGGCGGCGCTGGCCGCGTTTGCGATCCAGCATCACCTCTACCCGCAGAAGAAACAGTTCCTGCAGTACACCACCACGAGTCCCGTGATGCATCAGCGTCTCGGAGTGCCGGATTAGGGCGCCGTACGGGCGGCGGCTCGCCGTCCGGGTGCCGCGCCTGGAGCTCGAGGAGAGAGCCGCCATGAAAAGCCTTACCAACACTCTGGCCGCCGCGTTGCTGCTCGGGGCACTCGCGCTGCCGCTCGCGGCGCAGGCCGACCCGTGCAAGGTCGAGGTCAGCGGCAACGATCTGATGCAATACGACAAGCAGGAGCTCGCGGTCCCGGCCACCTGCCAGGAGATCACCGTGACACTGCATCACTCGGGCAAGCAGCCCAAGGAAGCTATGGGGCACAACTGGGTGCTGGTGAACGCGAGTGACTTCGCGGCCGTGGCCAACGCGGGCTTGGGCGCCGGGCTCCCCAACGACTACGTCGCGGCCGGCGACAAGCGCGTGATCGCCCACACCAAGGTGATCGGCGGCGGCGAGACCGCGAGCGTGACTTTCAAGTCGTCGCTCCTCAAGAAGGGCGGCGGCTACAAGTACCTGTGCACCTTCCCCGGCCACAACGCCCTCATGCACGGCACTTTCAAGTTCGGCTGAGGCCTTATGGACCAGCGACTCGCGGATCTCCTTGAGCTGCTCGAGCTCGAGCCGCTCGAGGTGAACCTGTTCCGCGGCGCGAGCCGCGACATCGGCGCGCCGCAGGTATTCGGCGGGCAGGTGCTGGGCCAGGCGCTCACGGCCGCGGCCGCCACCGTCGAGGCGCGCGTGGTGCACTCGTTGCACGCGTATTTCCTGCGGCGCGGCGACTGCAATGCGCCGATCGTGTATCAGGTGGATCGCAGCCTCGACGGCCACAGCTTCAGCAACCGCCGGGTGGTGGCCATCCAGCACGGTGAGCAGATCTTCAACATGACCGCCTCGTTCCAGGTGTCCGAGAGCGGCTTCGATCACCAGATCGACATGCCGCAGGTGCCGCCGCCCGAGAGCCTGCCGGACCCGGCTCCGGCACCGGAGCTGCTGGAGAAGCTGCCCGACAAGGTACGGCGGTTCTTCGGGCAGCCGCGGCCATTCGAATTCCGCCTGGTGCAGCCGGTCAACTATCTAAAGCCCCGGCCCGCGCCGCCGCTACGCCAGATCTGGGTGCGCGCCGTGGGCAAGCTCGACGGCGATGAGATGCTGCACCGGCGTCTGCTCGCCTACGTGTCGGACTTCTTCCTGCTCGACACCGCGACGCTTCCTCACGGCACCTCGTTCCTGAAACCCTCGCTCATCATGGCCACGATCGATCACGCCATGTGGTTCCACCGCCCGCTGCGCGTCGATGACTGGCTGCTGTGCGCCATGGAGAGTCCGAGCGCCTCGGGAGCCCGCGGCTTCGCGCGCGCCAGCGTGTTCTCCCGCGACGGTCGCCTGGTGGCGAGTGCCGCCCAGGAAGGGCTCCTGCGCCAGAGATAAGGCCTCCTCCGCCAGAGATACAGCGCAGGGGTGGAGTCGCCCCGTGGCGGGCGGCGCCGCTTCAGTGCGCGGCGCGCGCGGTGAGGGCGGCGATGTCCTTCAACAGCAGCGGATTGAAGCGTTCGGGCGCCTCCAACATGAGGAAGTGCCCGGTGTGCGGCAGCACGTCCAGCGTGAAATCGGGGAGCGACGTCCTGATGCGATCGGCGTCGGTGAGCGCGAGGTCGGAGTTTATGGCGAATACCGGCACGTGCACGGCCGGGAGCACCGTCGCGAGATCGAGCGCCAGGAGCTTCTGCAGCGTCGCTACCGCCACGGCGGGCGAGCGCAGCGACATGTCGTAGGCCACTTTCTGCACGAGCAAGGGGTCGGCGCCTTTCTCGAACAGGGAATCGCTCACCAGCTTGCGCGTCTCGCCGATGAAGTCGGTACGGAACGGTGCGACCTTCGCCTCGATCTCAGCGGCGCTGAGCGGCGGCAGGCCGACCGAGCGCAGCGCATCGACCGCGATCACGCCGATCACGCGCTCGCCCAGGCGGGGCACGGCGGCGAGTGCCACCGTCGCGCCCATCGAGTGTCCGACCAGCACGAGGTGCGCATTGGGAAGCTGCCGCGCGACGGCCACGACGTCCGCCGCGTAGTTGGCGATCGACCAGTCGGTGCGGTTGGCGCCCGAGGCGCCATGCCCGGCGAGATCGAGCGCCACGACCGTATAGCGGCCCTTCAAGGCGTCGATCTGCGCGTGCCAGTAGTCGGCGTTGCCGCACCAGCCGTGGATCAGGAGCACCGCAGGCTCACCCCGTCCGAACGCACGGTACTCGAGATGTACGAGATCGTCCGACATGACGATGCGCGGACCCTCGGCGGCGGGCGTGGGCGCCGCAGGCGCGGCGGTGGCGGCGGGCTTGCCGCCCTGGCTGCAGCCAGCGTGGGCCAAGGCGGCGATCAGGAGTAACAGCAGCCGAGGCGACATCCGTTACTCCTTCATGCGCTCCGCAGGACTTTGCCGGGATTCATGATGCCGTGCGGGTCAAGCGCGCGCTTCACCGCGTGCATCAGGGCGAGCTCGGCTCCGGGAGCATAGCGTTCGAGCTCGGCCACTTTCAGCCGCCCGATGCCGTGCTCGGCGCTGAAGCTGCCGCCGAGCTCGGCGGCCAGATCGTGCAGCGCACGGCGCACCTCCTCGGTGCGCTCAAGGAGCGCTGCGCCGTCGGCACCGCGCGCCTGGGTGAGATTGAAATGCAGATTCCCATCGCCGACGTGCCCATAGGCAACCAGGCGGGCGTTGGGGACGTGGGCGGCGACCCACGCGGCGCCGCGCTCGACGAACTGCGGCAACGCGCTCACCGGAACGGCGATGTCGTGCTTGAGCCCCGCGCCCTCGCGGCGTTGCGCCTCGGGGATCGACTCGCGGATTTTCCAGAGCGCCGCCCGCTCGCGCTCGCTGCGAGCGACCACGGCGTCCCTGACCAGTCCCGCCTCGAGCGCCGAGCTCAAGGCTTCCGTCAACAGCGTGTCGAGCGGGTCATCGGCGCGCGCGGAGCCGAGCTCGCACAGGACGTACCAGGCGTGCGGTGCGCCGAGCGGATCGCTGACGCCGGGGATGTGAGCGCTGGTGAGCTCAATGCCGATGCGCGGGATGAGCTCAAAGGAGCTGACACAATCGCCGCTCGCCGCGCGCAGCCGCGCGAGCAGCGCCACGGCGCTGCGCACGTCGGCCACCGCGGCGAGTGCGGTAGCGGCGCTCTTGAGCTGCGGGAAGAGCTTGAGGCTCGCCGCCGTGATCACCCCGAGCGTGCCTTCGGCGCCCACGAAGAGGCGACAGATGTCGTAGCCGGTGTTGTCCTTGCGCAAAGCGGTGAGGCCCGGGAGCACCCGCCCGTCGGCCAGCACCACTTCGAGCCCGAGGACCAGGTCGCGCATCATCCCGTAGCGCAGCACCTGGACGCCGCCGGCGTTGGTCGAGAGATTGCCGCCGATCTGGCAGCTGCCTTGCGAGCCGAGGCTCAGGGGAAAGTGACGGCCGGCCTCCTCGGCCGCCTGCTGGACCTGGGCGAGGATGCAGCCGGCTTCCGCCACCAGCGAGTAGTTGTCGGCATCGACGCTGCGCACGCGATGCAAGCGCGCGAGCGACAGCACCAGCTGTGTACCGGTCTCATCGGGAGTGGCGCCGCCGCAGTAGCTGGTGTTACCGCCGTGCGGCACGACGCCGACGCGCGCGCTGTTGCAGGCCGCCAGCAGCCGCGACACCTGCTCGACCGAGCGCGGCTGCGCTACCGCCAGCGCCCGTCCCTGGTAGAGGCGGCGGTGATCCGTGAGGAATGGCGCGCAGGCCTCGCCGGTGAGCAGATCCCCGGCGCCGAGAATCCCGCGCAGCGTCCCGAGAAAGTCCACTGCGGGGAGCGCGCGTTCAGTGCGTGGAACCGATCGCCCGCAGCGCCGCGATGCGCTCATCGAGCGGCGGGTGGCTCATGAAGAGCCGGCGCAGCCCGCTGCCCACATCGCCGCCGGCGATGCCGAAGGCCGCGAACTGCTGCGCCGGCAGCGGCTCGTGCACCCGCTTCAGCTCCTCGAGCGCGGCGATCATATTGCCGGTGCCCGCGAGCTGGGCGCCGCCGCGATCGGCGCGGAACTCGCGCCAGCGCGAGAACCACATGACGAGCGGAGTCGCGAGGAGCCCGAACAGGATCTGCAGAGCGTAGAACGTGACGAACGAGGCGATGCCGCGCCCGTCCTCGGAGCGAAACACCGCGCGGTCGACGATGTTGCCAACCACGCGCGCCAGGAACAGCACGAAAGTGTTGACCACCCCCTGGATGAGGGTGAGGGTCACCATGTCGCCGTTGGCGACGTGCGTCATCTCGTGACCGAGCACCGCCTCGATTTCCTGGCGGTTCATGCGCTGCAGGAGTCCGCTACTCACGGCGACCAGCGCCGAGTTGCGGCTCATACCGGTGGCGAAGGCGTTGGGCTCGGGGGAGTCGAAGATGCCGACTTCCGGCATGCCAACACCGACGCGCTGCGCGTGCTGCTGTACCACCGACACCAGCCACTGCGCGGTGGGATCGGCCGACTGCCCGATCACCTGCACGCCCATGAACATCTTGGCCTGCATCTTCGACATGGCGAGCGAGACGAACGCGCCGCCGAAGCCGAACAGCGCCGCCCACACCAGCACTCCCGACAGGCTCTGGCCGTGCGCCGTGAGGTAGGTGTCGATCCCCAGTACCCGCGCCACGACGGTCAGCACCAGCAGCACTGCCAGGTTGGTCACAATGAAGAAGAAGATGCGTTTCATGACGGATGTTCAACGCTAGCGTTGCGAGGCAGGCACTGTACCGTTACCCCTAATGAGTCGCCAGCCTGGGGGCGGGGGGCGGCTTTTCAAGGCCGTCGAGCGCGGCCGCGGGCGCCTCAGGAAATCGCGACTCCCAGCGCACGACCGACCAGGAAGCTCAAAGTTCCCGCCCCGCCGCCTATCAGCACCATGCGCAACGCACTGCGCAGCGCATGGCGCCCGGTAAACAGCGACAGTCCCAGTCCCACGGCGAACAGCGACGTCCCCGTCACGAGCGCCGCGACCACGATCGCCCGTGTTCCACTCACGCCGGTGAGGAACGGCAAGAGCGGCAACGCTGCGCCCGCGGCGAAGGTCACGAACGAGGCGCCCGCCGCGCGCCATGGGGAGCCGAGATCATCGGGGTTGAGACCCAGCTCCTCGCGCGCCAGCACATCGAGCGCCTGCTCGGGATGCGCGAGCAGTGCGCGGCTCAGGCTGCGCGCCTGCTCGAGCCCGACGCCGCGCGCCTGGTAGATGAGCGCGAGCTCCTCGGCCTCCTCGTCGGGGTACTCGATGAGCTCCTCGCGCTCGAGCGCCATCTGGTACTCGTACATCTCGCGCTGCGAGCGCACCGACACGTACTCGCCGGCGGCCATGGAGAGCGCGCCGGCGAGCAGTCCCGCGGCGCCTGCCATCAGCACGTAGCCGCCGCCCGCGCCCGCACCGGCGACGCCGAGCACCAGGCTCATGTTCGACACCAGCCCGTCGTTCACGCCAAAAACGGCCGCCCGCAGGCTGCCGCCGAGACTGCTGCGATGGCGGGCACCGACCTCGGCGAGCGAGGTGGGCATGGCGTGTCCGGCGATCGCGCCGGCAGCCGCCACGGGGGCGCTGTAGATGGAGAGGCCACGCAGCTTCATGGCGGCGAGCACCGGGCGCAGCGCGCGCGGCTCGAAGTGCTTGAGGAGCCGCGCTACGACGCGGGCGCGGAGCGCGGGAGTGAAACTGCGGGGTGCCGCACCGGCGGCGGCGCTCCTGGCGGTGGACTGTGCCCACTTGGTCGCCTGCTCCTCGGCGGCCAGCGCGAGCTGCTCGAATAGCCGGCGCTTGTGCGCATCGGGCTCCGCCGCCGCCACCCGGCGGTATAACCAGGCGGATTCCTTCTCGTGATACCAACTATCGACGCCGGGACCGGTCAATAGTCGTCCTGCTCCTCGTCGCCGTCTTCCTCGTCGTCATCCCAGTCGTCATCGTCCTCGTCGTCTTCCTCGTCCCACTCCTCATCCTCGTCCGATTCGTCGTCGTCCTCGGACCAGCCTTCGGGCTGAGCGATCCGCTCGAGGTCCATCTCGTGCCATGCCTCGAGGTCGAGCTCCTCGATGTCGCCGTCGAGATACTCGATCTCGATCAGCTCCGAGTCCTCATTGACCGACAGCACGCGGAACTGCTCTTCTTCTTCCAGGTTCTCGTACCACTGGCCCGGAACCGGCTCGTAGTCTCTGCTCACCGCGCAGCCACCCTTGTTGTCGAAGCATCTTCGGCGCGCACCAGTTTAGGGGGTAGCCCTAAGTTGGGCAACGCAGTGTCGAATGCGTATAGTTTTCCCATCATGACCGCCCAAGCTCGGACCAACGCGACGCCCCTGGTGCGGGCCCGGCGGCTCGTCGTGAAGGTGGGCTCGGCTCTGCTGGTCGGCGGTGACAGCGGGCGCGTCAACCGCGCCTGGCTCGAGACGCTGATCGAGGATCTGCTGCGCCTGCGCAAGCGCGGCCAGCAGCTGATCCTGGTGTCCTCCGGGGCGATTGCGCTCGGGCGCCGGCGGCTGGGACTGCGGCACGGGACGCTGCGGCTCGAGGAGAGCCAGGCGGCGGCGGCCGTCGGGCAGATCCGGCTCGCCCACGCCTACAAGGAGCTGCTCGAAGAGCACGGCGTGACGGTGGCGCAGATACTGTTGACACTCGAGGACAGCGAGCGGCGGCGGCGCTATCTGAACGCGCGCGCGACGCTCGAGACGCTGCTCGCGCTCGGGGCGTTGCCGGTGATCAATGAGAACGACACGGTCGCCACCGCCGAGATCCGCTACGGGGACAACGACCGGCTCGCGGCGCGCGTGGCGCAGATGGCCGGCGCCGATTGCCTGGTGCTGCTGTCGGATGTTGAAGGACTCTACAGCGCCGATCCCAACAAGGATGCGCGCGCGCGCATCGTGGCGGAAGTGCGGCACATCACTCCGGAGATCGAGGCCATGGCCGGCCGCAGCGCCTCGCCGGTGGGCTCCGGCGGCATGACAGCCAAACTACTCGCCGCGAAGATCGCAGTCGCGGCCGGCTGCCACATGTGCATCGCAGCCGGCCACCACCGGCACCCGCTGCGGCGCCTGGAGGAGGGGGCCGAGTGCACCTGGTTCGTGCCGAGCGCGACGCCGGTCGCGGCGCGCAAGCAGTGGATCGCGGGCACGCTCCGCCCGGCGGGCGCGATCACCATCGACGCGGGCGCGCTGCGGGCGCTCCTCGATGGCAAGAGCCTGCTGCCCGCGGGCGTCACCGGGGCGCGCGGCCGCTTCGAGCGCGGTGACACCGTGAGCGTGCTCACCGCTGACGGCGCCGAGGTGGCCCGCGGCATCGTCGCCTACTCGGACACCGACGCGGCACGGATCATGGGAAGGAAGTCCTCCGAGATCGAGGAGCTGCTCGGCTTCCGCGGCCGCGACGAGATGATTCACCGCGACGATCTGGTGCTGCTCAGAGACGCAGCGCCCACCGCCGGGGCGACACCGGCGGCGCGCCCGGCGCACGCGCCGTGAACGCCGAGCGCATCGGCGAGCTGATGGAGGGGCTCGGCAAGGCCGCCACCCTGGCCGCCGGCACGCTGGCGCTCGCGCCGACTGCGCAGAAGAATTCGGCCCTGGAGGTGGCAGCCGCCGCCATCCGGGAGCGCAGCCGGGAGATTCTCGCCGCCAACGAGCGCGACCTGGCGGCGGCGCGCGCCGCGGGTATGAGCGGCGCGCGGCTCGAGCGGCTGCGGCTCGACGCGCCGCGCATCGAGGCGATCGCGGTGAGCATCGACGATGTGGTCGCGCTTCCCGACCCCATCGGGACCACGGTGGCGGAATGGGAGCGGCCTAACGGCCTCAGGATCCAGCGCGTGGTGGTGCCGATCGGCGTCATCGGCATCATTTACGAGAGCCGCCCCAACGTCACCACGGATGCGGGAGCCCTGTGCCTCAAGGCGGGGAATGCCGCGATCCTGCGCGGCGGCTCCGAGAGCCGTCATTCGAACGCGGCGCTCCATGGGTGCCTCGCCGCAGGACTCGAAGCGGTGAGCCTCCCGGCCGCATGTATCCAGCTGGTGCCGACCACCGACCGCGCCGCGGTGGGTTACATGCTGGCCGGCATGACCGAGTACCTCGATTGTCTGGTGCCGCGGGGCGGCAGGACGCTGGTCGCGCGCGTGCAGCAGGAAGCGCGCGTGCCGGTGATCGGCCACCTCGAAGGCAACTGCCACGTGTACATCGACCGCGACGCGGACTTGGCGATGGCGCGCGTCATCGCGCTGAACGCCAAGATGCGCCGCACCGGCATCTGCGGCGCGGCCGAGACACTCCTCATTGACCGCGCCTGTATTGCCACGCACCTCCGTCCCATCGTGCGCGACCTGCTGGAGGCCGGCTGCGAGGTGCGCGGTGACGCCACCGTGCAGCAGGTGGACGCGCGGGTGCGCGCCGCAAGCGAAGAGGACTGGTACACGGAGTACCTGGACGCCATCATCGCCGCGCGCGTGGTCGAGGGGGTCGATGCGGCAATCGCGCACATCGCCCACTACGGCTCGGCGCATACCGAATCGATCGTCACCGAGAACCAGGCGACCGCCGAGCGTTTCCTGCAACGCGTCGACAGCGCGATCGTGCTGCACAATGCTTCAACCCAGTTCGCCGACGGCGGCGAGTTCGGCATGGGAGCGGAGATCGGCATCTCCACCGACCGCTTTCACGCCCGCGGCCCGGTCGGCGTCGAGCAGCTCACCAGCTACAAATACGTGGTACGCGGGGCGGGCCAGATCAGGCCGTGAGCCTTAAGGGTGCGCGCCGGGCTCCCCGTGCCCGTGCTCATGGGAGTGCGGCGCGGCGCAGCGCTCGCAGTTCACCCAGCCGGAATCGCCGCTGACGTAGTGCTCTTTCTTCCAGATCGGCAGCCGCTGCTTGATCTCATCGATGATGTAGCGGCAGGCGCGGAAGGCCTCGTCCCGGTGCGCCGCGCTCACGCCCACCCACACCGCCAGCTCCCCGACGGCCAGATCGCCGACGCGGTGCGCGCACGCGGCGTGCGCGATACGGAAGCGCACGACCGCCTCGGCCACGATGCGCTCGGCTTCGCGCAGCGCGAGTGCCTCGTAGGCTTCGTACTCGAGATGGCGTACGCGCTGACCGTCGTTGTGATCGCGCACCCAGCCCTCGAACGCGACGTACCCGCCGCAGGCCGGGTCGGCGAGCGCCGCGCGCAGCGCGCTCACGTCGATGGGGACGCGGCTGAAGCTGAAGGGCGCGGTCATCGCATCACCCACGGCACGGCTCAGCCGCCCGCCACCGGCGGGATGAACACGATCGAGTCGCCGTCGGTGAGCGGCGCCGACCAGTCGCCGAACTCGGAGTTGATGGCGACGCGCAGCACCGCAGGGTCGAGCGAGAACGGGTAGCGCTGCGCGAGCTCGGCGTACAGCTCGCGGGGGGTGCGTGCGGCGGTCACCAGCGATTCCGTGCCGCGCCCGGCCTGCTCGCGCAGCAGCGCGAAATACTGCACCGTCACGTGCCGGGTCGCGGCGGCAGCGGCCTCCCCCATGGTGCTCATGGCGGAGGCATATTCCTCGGGAGTGTTGGCGTTGTCGAGCGCCCGCGGGTTGGGCTCGTCGATGAGATGGACGTCCGCGCCCATCAGGAACTTGCGCGGGCAGTGCTGTCCGCGCGCAACGTAAGCGGCGAGGGTGCTGCGGCTCGCCGGCTCGTACACCGCGCACAATGGCTCCGGCAGCCGGTCGCGGCTCGAGCGAAAGGCGGTCGCGAGGCGCTGCGGGGCGCGCGCACGCAGCAGGAACTCGAGCGTCGCCGCATCGAGCAACGGCAGGTCGCAGGCGAGCACCAGCCAGGCGCTCTCGGGGTAGCGTTCCTGGGCGGCGATGATGCCGGCGATGGGACCCAAGTTCTCGCGCGTGTCCTCGATCTGCTCGAATTTTCCGCGCAGCGGGTCGGCGCGCTGGTCGCTCCGCACTGAGACGAAGGTGCGCGCAACGTGTGGGGCGAGCAGCGCCAGCGCATGCTCGAGCTGGGTCCGGCCGCCGACGCGCAACGCCGCCTTGTCCTTGCCCATGCGGCTGCTGCGCCCGCCGGTGAGCACCAGCCCGTAGAGCGGTGCGCTCATGCGGCGCGGCCTGTGCGCGCGCGCGCGTACGGACGCCGGCCGCCGGTCTTCGACACGAGGCGCACGCCGCCGATCTCGATGTCGTGGGAGAGCGCCTTGCACATGTCGTAGATCGTGAGGGCCGCAACCGCGGCGCCGGTGAGCGCTTCCATCTCCACGCCGGTGCGGTGATGCACCGACACCCGGCAGCGCACCACGATCACGCCGGCACTGCGCTGGGTGATCTCGACCTGGCAGTTCTCGAGCGCCAGCGGATGACAGAACGGGATGAGCTCATGGGTGCGCTTGGCCGCCATGACGCCGGCGAGGATCGCGGTATCGAACACCGGACCCTTCTTGGTACGGTGCCCGCTGGCGCGCAGCGCGCGCGCCACCGCAGGCGGCAGGTGCAGGCGCGCCTCGGCCTCGGCGACCCGCTGCGTTACTTCCTTGGCGCCGACGTCGACCATCGCCGGCCGGTCGCGCGCGTCGAGATGCGAAAGGCGCGGCCGCGGCATCAGCCACCGATGTAGAACATCTCGACCTTGCGCGGCTCGCCCTTACCGTGCGGCAGGCTGGCGCGCAGCTCGCTGTAACGGTCCGTGCGCTTCAGCCATACATCGGAGATGAGCTCGAGCAGCTGATCGTCGCTCGCCCCGCCGCGCAGCGCATCGCGCAGGCTCGTGCCGTGGGTGGCGAACAGGCAGGTGTAGATCACGCCGTCGGACGACAGCCTTACGCGCGAGCAGTCGCCGCAGAACGGCTGCGACACCGAGGAAATGAAGCCGACTTCCCCCTGGCCGTCCGCGAACGCGTAGCGTTCGGCCACCTCGCCGCGATAGCCGGGTTCGAGCGAGGTGAGCGGCCAGCGCGCCGCGATGCACGCCGCCAGCTCCTTCGACGGCACCACCAGCTCCGAGCGCCAGTCGTTGCGGTTGCCGACATCCATGTACTCGATGAAGCGCACGATCACACCCGTGCCGCGAAAGCGCTCGAGGAGCTCGAGGACGGTCTGGTCGTTGACGCCGCGCTGCACGACCGCATTGATCTTGATGGGCTCGAGCCCGGCGTGGCGCGCATGCTCGATGCCATCGAGTACCTCGGCGGGACTGCCGAAGCCGCCGCTCATGCGGGCGAACACCGCGGGGTTCAGGCTGTCGAGGCTCACGGTGATGCGCTTCAGCCCCGCCGCCTTGAGCTCGCTCGCGTACTTGGCGAGCAGCACTCCGTTGGTGGTGAGCGCGACGTCGTCGACGCCGGGGATAGTGGTCAGATCGCCGATCAGGTCGCTCAAGTTGGCGCGCAGCAGCGGCTCGCCCCCGGTGAGGCGCAGCTTCCGTACCCCGAGCTGCACGAAGAGGCGCGCCACGCGCACGATCTCATCGAACGACAGCCGCTCGTGCGAGCCGAGAAAGCGGTATTTCTCGTGGTAGGTCTCGCGCGGCATGCAGTACGGGCAACGGAAGTTGCAGCGGTCCATCACCGAGATGCGCAGGTCGTGCATCGGGCGCTGGCGCGTGTCCCGGGGCGCGGGCCGCCGGGTGAGCGGAACGATGACTTCGGAGCCGGACATTCTTCAAGTATGGGACGATGGCGGGGCGCTGGCTATCGGCCGAAAGGGGGGACGGCGCGGGGCGTTCGCCCCGGTCACGACCAGCGGAACAGCCGGGTGACGAAGCCCTTCTTGTAGGTATTCGGCCCCGGCGGCAGCTCCACGAAGCCATCGGTGCCGGCGAGCGCCGTGAAATCGCCCGAGCCGTTCGTCGGCGCCGGCATGGCCCACGCTCGCCCCCAGTCGTCCTGCTCGATTCGCACCGGCATGAAATGCGTGAGCGGCGGGTTGACCGCGACGGGCGCGCCGAGCGCGAGGCGCTCCGGCGGGGCGGGATTCTGCCCGAGGCTCGCGAACAGGGCCGGCAGCACGTAGCGGCTCAAGCACACCAGGGTCGAGACGGGATTGCCCGGCAGGCCGAAGACGGCGGCACCCGAAGGCGCCACGCCGAACCACAGCGGCTTGCCGGGCCGCTGCGCAACTTTATGAAAGATCGCGTGCACGCCGAGCTCTTCCAACACCTGCGGCACGAGGTCGAACTTTCCCATCGAGACCCCGCCCGAGAGCACCAGCACGTCGTGCGTCTCGAGGTGAAACCTCAATCGCTCGCGCAGCTCATCCGCATCGTCCTGAATGTGGTCGTCCGCGACGCGCTGGAAGCCGTGCTCGCGCAGGCTGCTCACGATCGCGTAGGCGTTGGAGCGCCTCACCTGGTGGGCGAGCACGGGCTCGCCGGGCTCGATGAGCTCATTGCCGGTCGAGATGACGGCGAGCATCGGCTGGCTGCTGACGCGAATACGTGCCATGCCGGCCGAGGCGGCGATGGCGATCTCCGGGGCGCGCAGCCGAGTGCCGGCCGACAGGAGCAGCGTTCCCTGGCGGGTGTCGCTGCCGCGGCGGTGCACGTTCTGCCACGGCTCGACCCGCACCGCCGCGCCGAGCGCGGCCTCGCCGGCGCTCACCGTGAGCTCCTCGACCGGCACGACGCTGTCGCAGCCCACCGGCAGCACCGCGCCCGTCATGACGTCGATGCAGGCGCCGCTCGCGCCGAGAGTCAGGGGCGGATCGCCCGCGGCCTGCGTGGCCTGCACGCGGAAGGCGCGCCGGCCCGCGGCCAACGCCTGGCTGTCGAGCGCGATCCCGTCCATGGCGACCCGGTCGAAGGGCGGCTGGTCGCGCTCAGCGTAGATGTTCTCGCGCAGCACGCCGCCCGCGCACTGAGCGAGCGGCAGCGACTCGATCGGCAGGCACTGCAGGTGCTGCCCGATCAGCGCATCGGCTTGGACGGGCGTGAGCACTCAGGGCTTCTTGCTGTCAGCGCCCTTGGCCTTGAAGACCTTCACCTGTTCGTTGAAGCGGTCGGCAAGGCTCTGCAGCTGGTCGATGGCGGCGTTGTGCTTCTGCGTCTCGACGCGCTGCATGTCGGCCTTCTGCTCCGGCTTGATCTTGTCGCCGCCCTTGGCGATGGCCTCGTCGACCTCCTTGTCGATGCAGGCGACGTACTCGTTGACGGCCTTGTTGTAGTCGGCGACGGCCTTTTGCCCGGCGAGCATGTCTTGCAGCGTGGCACTGGCGCCGTCCGGGAGCTTGGCGGGTGCAGCGGGGTAGGGGCAGTCGGCGTAGGCCGCGCCGGCCGAGAGCGCCGTGGCAGCGAGGGCGAGCAGAACTTTCATACGTTGTATCCCGGACCGGTTGAAAAGGACCGCTATCTTAAGAGGCGCTCGGGACAGAAGGCTACTGCCGGGCACCGCCGCCGGGTGCCCACGGCGCCGCCTGAGCCGCGCCCTCCCGCAGTCAGGTTTTGCCCGCGCGAAAGCAATCGCGCGCGTGATCGTCCACGACGCCGACCGCCTGCAGGTAGGCGTAGACGATGGTCGTGCCGACGAAGCGGAAGCCGCGCCGCGCGAGATCCTTCGAGACGCGGTCACTGAGCGCAGTGCGCGCCGGGAGCCCCCGGCCGCGCTGGCGCCTAACAATCGGGGTACCGCCCACGAAGGCCCAAAGATAGCGATCGAAGGAGCCGAACTCGCGCTGCACGGCGAGGTAGGCGTGCGCGTTGCTGACCGTCGAGTCGATCTTGAGGCGATTGCGCACGATGCCGGGGTCGCGCATGAGAGCGGCGCGGCGCCGCGCATCGAAGCGCGCCACCTTGCGCGGCTCGAAGCCGGCAAAGGCGCGGCGGTAGCCGGCGCGCTTGCGCAGTATGGTCGACCACGAGAGGCCCGCCTGCGCGCCCTCGAGGATCAGCATCTCGAAGAGCAGCCGGTCGTCGTGCACCGGGCGGCCCCATTCCTCGTCGTGATAGCGCTGTGACTCGGGATCGGCGGCGCGCGCCCAATGGCAGCGGGGCGGCGGGGTGGACCCGCCTGGCGCTGGGAGCGCCGCGGTCATTTTCGGTTTGTGGGCCACGGTACGCCTTGTTTATCCTGTTCCAGTGGAAGCCACGTTGGAACGCAATGGTGCGGCGCGGGCCGGCCGGCTCGCAACAGCCCTGTGGTGCACGGCCTGTGTCTGCTGCGGGTGCGCCGCGCAGCACCCGCTCCCGCCCCCGCAGCTGGCGCCCGCCGCCTTCGAGCACGGCGCGGCCCTGCAGGGTGAGGCCTGGCCCGCCCAGGACTGGTACCGGGGTTTCGGCAGCGATGAGCTGAATGCGCTGGTTGACTTCGCCGTAACCAACAACAACGATCTGGCCGGCGCGCGCGAGCGGGTCCTGCAGGCCGACGCGCGCGCCCGGCAGGCGGGCGCGGCGCTTCTGCCGAGTGTCGCGGGCAACGCCAACGCCAACTACCTGGCGGGGCATTCGCAGCAGGGCTCGGGGCACGAGCTCGACTGGTTCGCGATGCTTTCGGCCAGTTACGAGGTGGACTTCTGGGGCAAGAACCGTGCGACCGCCCACGCCGCACGGTTGCTCGCGGGCGCCTCGCGCGCGGAACGGGACACGCTGGCGCTCACCCTTCTCGGCGGGGTGGCGGATGAGTACTTTCAGGTGCTGGCGCTGCGCGAGCGGCTCGCGATCGCGCGCTCGAACCGCGCTGCCGCCCGCCAGGTGCTCGAGGTCGTGCAGGCGCGCTTTGACGCCGGCGCGGCCAACCCCGCCGAGCTTGCCGCGCAGCACGCCGCCCTCGACCGGGCGGAAATCGCCGTTGCGGACCTGGAGCAGGTCGAGGTGCAGGCGCGGGCCGCGCTCGCCCTGCTGCTGGGGCGCATCCCGGAGCACTTCCAGGTCGCAGGCGAGTCGCTGGATGCGCTGCGCGAGCCGGCCGTGACGGCGGGACTGCCTGCGCAGCTGCTGACGCGCCGCCCGGATGTGGCCGCGGCGGAAGCCAGTCTCGAGGCCGGCAGTGCCAATCTCGCGGCCGCGCGCGCCGCCATGTTCCCGAGTCTGACGCTCACCGCCGATGCGGGCGTGCAGAATCCAGCCTTGCCCGCCACCGTGCTCACGATCCCGGGCGTCGGTCCCTCGCTCGCGCTCGGGGCGAACCTGACGCAGCCGATTTTCGACCATGGCCGCCGGCGAGCGCAGCGCGACGAGGCCGCGGCGAGGGAGCGTGAGCTGCTGGCCGCCTATCGGGCGGCGATCATCGCCGCGCTGGTCGACGTCGAGAATGCGCTCGGGACCCTCGAGCACCTGGACGCGACGCGCGAATTCGAGAAGGGAAGCCTGGCGCAGAGCGAGCGCGCCTTCGAGGCGGCGAGCCTGCGCTACCGGCACGGCGCCGGCGACTTCCTCACACTGCTCGAATCGCAGCAGACCCTTTACGTGGCGCGCGACCAGTTCACCCAATACAAGCTGGCGCGGCTGCAGGCGCTGATTTCGCTGTGCAAGGCGCTGGGGGGCGGCTGGAGCGCACCCGGCGCGCCAACACCACCTCCGGGCCAAACGCGCGATGCGGCCTCCTGGTCGCCGGCGGCTAAGCGCGCCGTTCCACAACAAGTGAAAGACACGCACCGATGAGCGCTACCGCAAGCTCCCGAGGCAGACTGTCTCGGCTCAATGTGTGGGCCGTGCTGCTGATGGCGGCGCTGCTGCCCGTTGCGGGCTGCCACAGGGGCAAGTCGGCCGCGCCAGCGCCGGCAACCGAGGCGAAAAGCACGGGTGCGCCGCAGGCGGAAGGCGTGAGTCTCAAGCCCGATGAGATTGAGAAGAGCGGGGTCGCGACGACGGTGGCCGTGGCTGCCATGCATGCGCCCGAGAGCACCGGTTACGCGTTCGTTCTCACGCGCGAGACGATTGCGCAGGCGGTGGCCGAGCTGACATCTGCGGCCGCCGTCGAGCGTCAAAGCCGCGCGGCGCTGGAGCGCGGCCGGCAGCTCGCCGGAACACCCGGCGCGACGTCGATGGAATCGCTGCAAGCCGCCGAGCGCCAGGCGGTGGTCGATCATGCAGCGCTGCTGTTGGCGCAGCGGCGACTATCCGCGACTCTCGGCCGTGACGCGCCGTGGAAGGACGACTACCAGAGCGCCGAGCTGACGGCACTGGCGAGCGGCGAGCACAAACTCGCGCGCGTCACTTTTCCCCTGGGCGCGCTCGGCTCCGCCACGCCGGCGACGGCGCGCTTCGCGCACCTGGGCGAGACCCCCGGCGGCAGGAGCTTCGGGTCAGTCACGCTATGGAGCGCGCCCGCCGACGCGAGCATCCCGGGCCGCAGCTTCTTCGCGATCCTCAAGGGTGCCGACGCCGCCGAGGGAGAGCGGCTGCTGGCGCGGGTGCCGGTCGGCGCGGCCACAGCCGGCGTGCTCGTGCCGTTCTCGGCCGTGGTCATCAGCGCCGGCAAGTACTGGTGCTACCTCGAGGCAAAGCCGGGGCTGTTTGTGCGCGCCGAGATCGACACCAGTATGCCGAGCGACGACGGCTACTTTGTCCGGGCCGGCATCGCGCCCGGCGCCAAAGTCGTTACCTCGTCCGCGGGGGAGCTGCTGGCGCGGGAAACCAACCCGGGCAGCGCGGCGGACTAGTCCATGATGCGCGCTCTGGTCGCACTGTGCGTGCGACATCACGGCTCCGTGACCGCACTCACGGTCCTGGCGCTGGTGCTGGGCTCGTGGGGTGCACTGCGCTCCTCGCTCGATGTGTTCCCGGAGTTCGTCCCCTCCCAGGTCGAGATTCAGACCGAGGCACCGGGCTTCGCGCCGCAGCAGGTCGAGGCGCTGGTCACCAAGCGCATCGAGAACGCGGTCAACGGGGCCGCGGGACTCGCCACGCTGCGCTCGGAATCCATACCGGGGCTGTCCGTGGTGACCATCACGTTCGCCGGCGGCATCGACGTACACGTGGCACGCCAGGGGATCTCCGAGCGTCTGTCGGAGCTCGGCAGCAGCCTGCCCGCCGGAGTGGCGACGCCGAAGCTCTCGCCGCTGGTGTCGAGCACGATGGATCTGCTCAAGATCGGCCTGCTGTCCGACCAGGTCGATGCCTACACGCTGCGCGACGTCGCCGACTGGGTGATCAAGCCGCGGCTGCTCGCCGTGCCGGGAGTCGCCCACGTCATCGTGTTCGGCGGTGACGTGCGCGAGATGCACATCCTTCCCGACACCGTCAAGCTCGCGAGCTACCACATCACGCTCGCCGAAGTGGCGGACGCGGCCCGCACGGCGCTGCCGCTGCGGGGCGCTGGGTTCATCGATCTCGCCGCACAGCGGGTGCTCATCCAGTCGCCGACTCCCGAGCCGGACGCCGCGGCGCTCGGCGCGGCCGTGATTGCGGTGCGCGGCAGCACGCCGATCCTGCTGCGCGATGTCGCCGAGGTGAAAGTCGCGCCGGCGCTGCGCTCCGGCGATGCCCTCATCATGGGCAAGCCCGGGGTGATGCTGTCGCTCGCGAGCCAGTATGGCGCCAACACGCTGACCGTGACGCTGGCGGTCGAGCGCGCGCTCGCCAACCTTGCGCCGGCTCTCAAGGCGCAGGGTATCGTCGTCTATCCCGCGCTGCACCGGCCCGCCAACTTCATCGAGCGGGCGCTCGGCAACCTGGAGGAGTCGCTGAGTATCGCGGCGGTGCTGATTCTCGCGGTGCTGTACCTGTTCCTGCGCGACCTGCGCGCGGCGCTGATCGCTTTTACCGCGATACCGCTGTCGCTGCTGGCCGCGGTGGCGGTGCTGGATCGTATGGGCCTGACCCTCAACACCATGACGCTCGGCGGCTTTGCGGTGGCGCTCGGCGTGCTGGTGGACGACGCCATCATCGGCATCGAGAACATTCTGCGGAGGCTGCGCGAGAACGCGCGCCGCGACGCGCCCACGCCGCGCCTGGAGATCATCCGCGAGGCTTCGCTCGAGGTGCGCGGGCCGGTGATCTACGCCACGGTGGTGGTGATCGTGGTGTTCCTCCCGGAGCTGTTCACCTCCAGCGTGCAGGGACGGTTCGTCGGGCCGCTGGCGCTCGCCTTCATTCTGGCGGTGAGCGCTTCGCTCCTGGTGGCGATGACCTCAACACCGGCGCTGTGCGCGCTGCTGCTACGCGAGCATGATGCTCGTACGGATACGCGCTGGCTGCAGGTCCTCAAGACGTGGCAAAAGTGGTCGGTGCAGCGGATCGGCGCGCACCTCAAGCTGACGGTGCTGGCGCTGATCGCACTGGTGATCGTTGCCGCCGCCGCGCTGCCGTTCCTCGGCGGGACTTTCATGCCCGACTTTCGCGAAGGCCACTTCGTGCTGCAGGTGTCGAGCTCGCTCACCGGGACCTCGCTCGAGGAGATGCTGGGGATGGGCAAGCGGGTCAGCGCCGACGTGCTCTCGCTTCCGTACGTCTCGACCATCGAGCAGCAGGTTGGGCGCGCTGAGCTGGGCGAGGACACCTGGGGTCCGCACCGGAGCGAGTTCCACGTCGAGCTCAAGCACGACGCGTCGATCGATCAGGGGAGCGCGCAGCAGGCGCTGCGCGGCATCCTCGAGGACTACCCCGGCATGCAGAGCGAGGTGGTCACCTTCCTCGGCGATCGCATCAGCGAGAGTCTGAGCGGTGAGACCGCGCAGGTGGCCATCAAGATCTTCGGCGACGACCTGGACCTGCTCGATGCAACCGGCGAGAAGGTGGTCGCCGCGCTCGGCAAGATCAAAGGGATCGTGGACCTGCAGTTCAAACGGCAAAGCGGCACGCCCGCGATTGCAATTCAGCTCATGCCAGAGGCGCTGGCGGCGAGCGGCCTCAAGGTCCAGGACGTTCTCGACACGATCGAAACCGCTTACGCGGGGGCCAATGTCGGTCAGACGTTCCGCGGGACCCGCACGGTCAACGTCGACGTCCTGCTGCCCGACGCGCTGCGTCATCAGCCGGCGGAGATCGCCCGGCTCATGATCGCCAGCCCCCTGGGTCCCGTGCCGCTGTCGCAGGTGGCCCACATCGAGGTCACCAATGACCGCTACAGCATCGAGCACGACGGCGGTCAGCGCCGCGTCAGTGTGACGTTCAACGTCAGCGGCGCGTCGCTCCAGGGCGTGGTGGCGGAGGCGCAGCGCGCCATCGCCGCCTCGGTCGCGCTGCCGGCGGGTGTCTATCTCGAGTACACCGGCGCCGCCGAGGCCGAGCGGCAGACCCGCAACGAGTTGACGATCTATTCGCTGCTGGCGCTGGCCCTGATCCTGATGGTTCTGTTCGTGGCGTTCCGCTGGCGTGCCAACAGCTACCTGGTGCTGGCGAACCTGCCCTTCAGCCTGATCGGCAGCGTGCTCGCGATCGCAGTCACCGGCGTCGGGATATCGCTCGGGACGGTGGTGGGGCTGGTGACGGTGTTCGGCGTGAGCGCGCGCAATGCGATCCTGCAGCTGGCGCACTACGAGCACCTGGTCGAGGTCGAAGGCGCCGCGTGGAGCCCCGAGCTCGTGATCCGCGGCGCCAACGAGCGGCTCATCCCGATCGTCATGACCGCCGCCGTCACCGCGCTCGGGCTGGCACCGCTCGCCTTCGGCCTCTCGCGCCCTGGGCAGGAGATCGAAGGACCGATGGCCGTGACCGTGCTGGGAGGACTCTGGTCCTCGACCTTGCTCAACCTGGTGGTTCTGCCGGCGCTGGCACAGCGCTACGTGAGGGTTACTCGTGACTGACCGGTACGACCCTGCCGAGGCGATGGGCATCGACGAACCTGACGATCCACCGGGAGCCGACGACGGGCGCAAGCCAATCGCCCGCCGCGCGCGATCAAACGTGCGAGGGCTCTTCTGCGCGATACTTTGCGCCATGGCCTGCGGGTGCGGAGGAGGCGGAGGAGGAGGAGGCAGCAGCAGCGGCAATCCTCCGCCACCACCGACCAGCGCGTCACTTCTCGCCATCACGAATGCGACGACCGGTACCATCGACATCCTCAGGATCGATACAAAGACCGGCACTCCGACGCCGATCGCCGGCAATCCTTTACCGGATGGGCCGACGCCGTCAGCCGTGGCGATTGATCCCCAGAAACGCTTTCTGTACGTGACTTCCACCTCGGGCGAGATCAGAGCGTACCTAATAGACCCGTCGACCTTGAATCTGACCGCAATCACCGGGAGCCCGTTTTCTACCAGCGCGCAGTCCGTCGCGATCGCCATTGATCCCAGCGGACAATTTGTGCTGACGGCTAACGGCAGTGCGAACACCGTGTCGGTATTCAAGGTTGGCTCGACCGGCGCTCTTACCGAAGTGGCCGGGAGTCCCTTTGCCGCTGGAGCGGATCCCAGCGCGCTGGTCGTTGGCGCGGGTAA
>Ga0210409_10000758_pt1 | contig 47573 bp, 35 predicted proteins | sample IncBWH17MmetaG_FD_161649 | JGI IMG/M metagenome (GOLD analysis project Ga0210409, IMG submission 161649) | Forest soil microbial communities from Barre Woods Harvard Forest LTER site, Petersham, Massachusetts, United States - Inc-BW-H-17-M | ecosystem: Environmental > Terrestrial > Soil >... | reverse complement strand
AGCGAAAGTTCATAAACCGATTGCGCGTTGTCCGTCACCGGGCCGTAGGAATCGACGGCGATGGTCACCGGACCCATTCCTAGAAAGCCGAAGGCGACCAATCCAAAGGCAAACACGGCCGGTGCGAGCATTCGATCGTGAGCGCCGAGGCCAAGCGTGCTAATCAGGTAGCCAAGGGACATCAGCAGGACCATTGCAAGCCCAATGTAGTAGGCAGAGAAGTTGCCGGCAACGAAGCCCGAAAGAATCCCGAGCGAAGCGCCGCCTTCTTCCGCCGAGGTGACAACTTCCTTCACGTGCCGCGAGTTCGTGGAGGTGAATACCTTCACCAGTTCGGGAATCAGCGCGCCAGCAAGCGTGCCGCAGGAAATGATCGTCGCTAGTTTCCACCATTGCGAAGTATCGCCATCGAGCATGGGGATGATTGCCCACGAAATCACGTACGTCAGCGCAATCGAAACAAATGACGTGATCCAGACCAGCGAGGTCAATGGAGTCTCATAATCCATCTCGTCGGCGTTGCCGAATCGCGCCTTGGCGATGAATCCGTTGATGAAGTAGGCCAGGGCGCTGGCGATGAGCATCACGATGCGCATCACGAAAATCCACACGAGCAATTGAATTTGCAACGTTGGGTTCTTTACCGCAAGCAATATAAAGGTGATGAGCGCGACGCCGGTCACGCCGTACGTTTCGAAGCCATCGGCGCTCGGGCCCACGGAATCGCCGGCGTTGTCTCCGGTGCAATCGGCGATTACGCCGGGGTTGCGCGCGTCATCTTCCTTGATCTTGAAAACGATCTTCATCAAATCGGAGCCGATATCGGCGATTTTCGTGAAGATGCCTCCGGCGATGCGCAGCGCGGCCGCGCCGAGCGATTCACCGATGGCGAAGCCGATGAAACACGGCCCAGCGTAGTCACCCGGAACAAAAAGCAGAATGAACAGCATCATCAGCAGCTCGACGCTGATAAGCATCATGCCGATGCTCATTCCGGCTTCGAGCGGCGTGTGGTAAATCGGATACGGCTTGCCGCGCAGACTGGCGAATGCCGTGCGCGAATTTGCGAACGTGTTCACGCGAATGCCGAACCACGCCACGCCGTAGCTTCCCGCTATCCCGACGAGACTGAAAATCAAAATGATGGGCAGGGTGACTGCCGTCGGATGCACCGGAGCCAGCCAGCCGAAGTAAAGAACGATCACCACGGCGATGAAAACCCACAAGATCATCAGGAACTTGCCCTGCGTGATGAGGTACGTTTTGCAGGTTTCGTAAATCAGTTCGGAAATGTCGCGCATGGACTTGTGCACCGGCAGATTTTTCAGGCGCGTGTAAATCGCCAGGCCAAAGGCCAGTCCAAACACGCAAATGACGATGCCGAACAGCAAAAGCTTGTGGCCGTCAATCCCAAGAAATGTCACTTGAGAAAGATCGGGAAGCTTGAGACTCGCTTCGCCGCCGGCTTCATCGGCCAGCGCCGAAGCGGCAGTGAGCAGTGTGAGTGCAGCTGTCGCCGCACCAAACTTTGTGAATCTACAGCTCAGGGACCAGGCACATGCAAGCCAGGTTCGCATTCGAAATCCTCCGCGCATCAATTGTTCACAGGCACTTGTAGAGTAATTGCTTCCCGGCACAGCCGTTTCCGGCACACTTTTTCGAACGAGCACCCTCAGGTGCAACTCGAATTGTTCTCATTCCACCGGGAAGAAGCCGCCGCGCGCCGCTCCGGGACTACCCCAAATACCCCCGGCGAAGCACCCTTACAACTAGGCACACGGGCTGGCACAGAGCGATGATTTATAACATTTAACCAATGAGGGGTCAAACCGCGCCTTATGGGCAAGACCTGCAGCCCCGTATCGCCTCGGATACCAAATCGCCGCGTTTTTGCAAAGCGATGGTAACATGCCAGAATCATTTGTCAGCGAATAGGCCTTGTGGGGACGGGGGTTCATGGGTACCAAGCCAATGTTGGAAGAGGCGCCGAACATCGGCGCAACGCGTGATTTGCGTCACGATTGGAAACGGGCGGAAGTCGCGGCCATTTACCGCATGGCGCTGCCCGAGCTCGTGTTTCGCGCGCAGACGGTTCACCGCCAATTTCATTCGCCCAACCGCGTGCAAACATGCCAACTCATCTCTATTAAGACGGGAGGTTGCCCCGAGGATTGCGCGTACTGTCCGCAGAGCGCGCATTACGATGCGGGTGTGGAGCGCGAGGGACTGCTCGATCCGCAGCATGTGATCGAGGTGGCGCGGGAAGCGGCGGGCCGCGGCGTGACGCGCTTTTGCATGGGGGCGGCGTGGAGGCAGGCGCCGGAGGGCAGGGAATTCGAAAACGTACTGGGGATGGTTCGCGGCGTCTCCGGGCTGGGCATGGAAGTGTGCTGCACGCTGGGAATGCTGACGGAAGTACAAGCTACGAAGCTGAAAGAGGCGGGGCTGACCGCGTATAATCACAATCTGGATACTTCGCCGGAATTTTATGGTTCGATTATCACCACGCGCGTTTATGAGGATCGCTTGAAAACGCTGGCGGCCGTCCGCAAGGCGGGAATCACGGTTTGTTGCGGTGGAATTCTGGGAATGGGCGAGCGCGAAACGGACCGCATCGGCCTGCTGCAGCAGTTGGCAACACTTGAACCGCATCCGGAAAGCGTTCCGATCAATATGCTTGTGCGCGTGGAAGGAACACCGTTGGCTTCGATGCCGCCGATGGATCCGTTGGAGATGGTTCGCGCCATTGCGACGGCGCGAATTCTTATGCCCGCTTCGCGCGTGCGACTGGCCGCGGGACGTAAACAACTTTCGCCTGAGGCGGTTACGCTTTGTTTTCTTGCAGGGGCGAATTCGATTTTTGTCGGAGAAAAACTTTTGACTACTCCGAATCCTGGTCCGGATGAAGACGAGCAATTGCTGCAATCGCTGGGGATGAAGCCACTCGAATCGCATGCCATCTAACTTTCACGATGAGTTTCAGCGCGAATTGGAGACGGGACTTCGCGAGCTCGAAGCAAAGAGCGAGTCACGCTCGCTGACGGAAATTCGCGGCGTAAATCTTTGCTCGAACGATTATCTTGGTCTCGCTGAAAACCCGGCCCTGAAAGAAGCAGTTCTAGAAGCGGTGCGCGAGTCAGGGCGAATCGGCGGGACGGGTTCGCGGCTGCTTTCAGGACATGCCGCGATCTGGAACGAAGTGGAAGAAGAGTTCGCGCGGTTCGCCGGAACCGAAGCGGCGCTTTGTTTTGGCAGCGGCTATGCGGCCAATTTGGGGGTGCTCACTTCACTCCTGAAGAAAGAGGATGTGGTTTTTTCGGACGAACTGAATCATGCGAGCCTTATTGATGGCATACGGCTTTCCGGCGCGCGAAAAGTCATTTATCCGCATCTGGATTTAAATGCGCTTGAGAGCGAATTGCAAAAGTATGAGGGCGAACGCTGCCGAAAACTGGTGGTGACGGAAAGCGTTTTCAGCATGGATGGTGATGTCGCCCCAGTCACCGAGATTTTCGCACTCGCGGATCGCTACGGAGCCGGTGCTATCGTGGATGAGGCGCACGCGACTGCTGTACACGGCCCATCGGGGCGGGGAATTGCGGCGGCAAGTGGATGCGCCGATTTTCTTGTCGCTTCCGTGCATCCCTGCGGGAAGGCGCTCGCCAGCGCTGGGGCATTTGTTTGCGGCAGCGCCGTTTTGAAAGAACATCTTATCAATCACGCGCGGACGTTTGTTTTCAGCACGGCGCAGCCGCCGTATATGGCGGGTCAGATTCGCGCGGCGCTGCGGCTAGCTCTTGCGATGGATCGGGAGCGAGATGAATTGCATGCGCGGTCGAAGCGATTTGCCGCCGCGCTGCGGTCTCAGGGATGGGACACGGGAAATAGCACCACGCAAATTGTGCCCGCGCTGATTGGCGGGAATGAGGAAGCACTGGCGGCTGCCGATTTTCTGCAGCAGGAGGGATTTGCGGTGCGCGCGATCCGGCCGCCTACGGTTCCGCAAGGAAGCGCGCGTTTGCGTTTTTCGCTGACGGCCGGAATTCCTGAAGACGCGCTGCTGCATCTCGAGGATTCTTTGCATCGTTGGTGTGACCTTGAGTATAGGTCCGCTACCGCGGGGCGGGCATGAGGCACCACTTTTTCATCACCGGCACGGACACGGGAGTCGGCAAGACGACGCTTTCGGCGCTGCTTTGCGCCGCGCTCGATGCCGTGTATTGGAAGCCGATCCAGACGGGCACGCTGGAAGGCTCGGATCGTGTGACGGTCATGCGGCTGGCGGGGATCGGAACGGATCGCACGCTCGATGAAGTGTATAAGTTTGTGCCGCCGGTTTCGCCGGACCTGGCGGCGCGGTGGGCGGGAGTGGAAATCGATCTGGGACGAATCAACATGCCCAGCAGCTTGATCAACGATTGGCTGATTGTTGAAGGCGCGGGCGGCGTGCTGGTGCCCATCAACCAGAAGCAGTTCATGCTGGACATGATGGTGAAATTCAAATTGCCGGTGGTGGTGGCGGCGCGCAGCAGCCTGGGCACGGTCAATCACACGCTGCTGACGCTTGCGGCGCTGCACGCGGCGGAGCTCCCGGTGCACGGCGTCGTGCTGATCGGCGACCAGAACCGCGAAAACCGCGAAACCATCGAGCGCTTTGGGCATGTGCGCGTGATCGGTGAAATTCCAAAACTGCCGAATCTGCATCGCACCGCTCTGATGCAGGTTTTCATGAACCATTTCGATCGCGCGGCCTTTGCGCAATAGTCGCGCAGAATGAATTCCGCGCTGCGCATCTGGCATCCCTTCACAAATTCCGCGCTGGATCCCCCGCCGCTGCAAGTCGAGCGGGCGGAGGGAGTTTATCTCCACACGAAAGACGGACGCAAAATCTTGGATGCAATTTCGTCGTGGTGGGTGAATCTCCACGGTCACGCGAATCCGCGAATTGCCGGGGCAGTTGCTGCGCAGGCGAGAAAATTGGAGCACGTCATTCTCGCGGGCTTTACACACGAGGCTGCGGAAGAATTGGCGGAGCGCTTGCGAAAATGGCTGTCGCCAGAGCTGAAACACTTATTCTTTTCCGATGATGGTTCAACGGCTGTCGAAGTGGCGCTGAAGATTGCCGTGCAGTTTTTCAGCAATCAACAACGCGGCGAAAAAAGCGAAATCGTAGCGCTGGAACATGGGTATCACGGGGACACCGCCGGAGCAATGTCGGTCAGCGATGATTCGCCGTTTACGGAGCCATTTCGCTCCATGCGCTATCCGGTACATCACGTACATTCGGCGTATTGTTACCGGTGTCCGGTGGGATTAAAGCGCGAGTCGTGTCAAATCGAATGCGCACAGCAACTTGAGGCGCTGCTTGCAGAACGCGGCGACAAGATTGCCGCGGTGATCGTCGAGCCGCTGTTGCAAGGCGCGGGCGGGATGATCGTGCACCCGGTGGAGTTTCTGCAGAAGGTGCGGGCGCTTTGCACGAAGCATGGCGTATTGCTGATCGCCGATGAAGTGCTCACCGGATTTGGGCGAACGGGCAAAATGTTTGCGTGCGATCTCGCGGGCGTCACGCCGGACCTCATGTGTTTATCGAAAGGAATTACGGGTGGATTCCTGGCCATGGGCGTGACGCTTTGCACCGATCGCGTTGAGAATGCATTTCGCAGCGAAGACAGGAAGCACACGTTTTATCACGGGCATTCGTATACGGGAAACGCGCTGGCGTGCGCGGCCGCGAATGCCAGCTTGCAGATCTTTGACGATGAGCCGGTGTTTGACCGCATTGCGATGATCGCGCGGATTCATGCGGAGCGCCTGGAGCAATTTCGCGCACTTCATCAAGTGGGCGAGACGCGGCAGATTGGGACCATTGGAGCGATTGAGCTGCGTGCGGAGGATGCGGGTTATCTGTCCGCGATGCGTCCGAAACTGTATCAGTTTTTTCTCGAGCGCGGAGTTTTGTTGCGACCGCTCGGGAATGTTGTTTACGTTCTGCCGCCCTATGTGATTTCGGCAGATGAATTGCACCTTGTATATGACGTGATTGAAGAAGCCATTCAGACGTTGCTCTGAGGCTTGCGATCTTTTTGAGAGAGATTGCAGAGCGGGCCGGGCTGAAGCCCGGCCTCTACAAGAGACCAGAACACAGCTTGGAGAAAACCGTTGACGGCGAACTTGAGCGGATGGAAACAGAAGGTCGTGGCGTTTGCGAGCGGGCTCGGGGCGCCGGGACTTTTTCTCATTTCGTTTCTCGATTCGTCGGTGCTGACGTTTCCGGTTATCAATGATCTTCTGCTGATCGAGCTTTCCATGCAGCATCCCGCGCGGATGCCGTTGTATGCGTTCATGGCAATGCTTGGATCGGTGCTGGGCTGCGTGCTGCTGTTTTTTCTGGCGGAAAAAGGCGGCGAGGCGCTTTTTCACAAGCATGCGGGGAAGCGGGCGCAGGCGATTCACAATTGGGTGGTGCACAACGGCTTCGGCGGGATGCTGGTCGCTGCGCTGTTGCCGCCGCCTACGCCGTTTAAGGTTTTTGTCGTGGCCGCGGGGGTGTTTGAGGTGCCGCCGGTCAGTTTTACGGCGGCGATCACCCTGGCGCGGGCAATCCGCTACTTCGGGATTGGCTACCTGGCGATTCGCTATGGGGCGCAGGCGCTGCCGTATCTGATGAGCCACAAATGGCAAGTGGCGGCGGTGGTGATTGTGCTAGCTGCGGTTAGCTATTTGCTTTCCCGTTTGATCCTGCGACACCGGCCGGAGACACAAAAGTCGAACTGAGTGCGGCCACGCCCTCCCCCCCGTTTTTTGTAAGTGTTGATTCTAAACAGCTTAGTGTTTTTATAAGTCCATTAGAATCAACACTTATGGGCGGCCTGTAAGTGTTGATTCTAAAAGGGTTGTGTTCCCTTCCGAGATGAGCAGCCTGGGCTATTTCCTGCCTTCGGAAAAGTGAGAGTCGGCGACACGCAGTGATTATATAGGGGCCCAAAACGCAAAAGCGGGAGCCGGGCTTCCCCACTCCACAATTCTTCCTGCCAAAATTATTGCGCCGAAAAAACAGGTTGGTCAAGCCGCAGATTGCGCTGATGTGACCAAAGCGGGGATATCACCACCAGGCTCCTTTTGAACCGGGTTCCCAGGTGAGCTCTTGGGAGAGGATTTTGCCGGAGGGGTCGGTGTCGATGAGGGCTTCCACGCGCCTGCCGGAGCTCGCGTCGCGCGTGTAGGGGAAAGCGTGAAGAATGATGTGGAAGCCTTGTGGGGTCTTTTCGACGCTGGCTTTGGGGAAGCGGGCGGTTTGGAGGAAGAGGCGGGCGACGGCGCTGTCGCGAGCGGCGTCGAGGGCGGGAGAGGGTTCGGGCTTGTAGGAAGTGGTCGCGGACTCGGGATCGAAGCTAGCGCCGGGGCCGACCTCGACTTCCACGTCGTGGAGGGCGCTTTCGGTTTCGATGATGCCGTGCCAGCGGAAGGGGGAGGCGGATTCGGCGAAGGCGGCGGTTCGGCGGGGTGGCTCGCCGTGATAGGTGCGTGATTCCAGGAGGGACAAGACGTTGCTGTGGAAGACGGCGCGGGCGCCGATGTAAAGAACCAGGGTGGCTAGGGCGAGGGACGCGCCGACTCTACCTTTCGGGCCTTTTGATTTTGCTCCGATTTCCTCAGTGACCAATCCACTGAGCAGTGGGAGAAGGATGCCGGCGAGGAGAATTGCCAGAATCCAGAGATCGAGGTGGGCGAGCCAGTCCAGGGAGAAGCGGTGTGTGGAGAAAGGCCAGAAGAGTTCTACGCCGGCGCTTTGGCAGAGGTCCATGAGGAGATGGAGGAGGGCGGCGGCTGCCGCGGGAACGAATATATCCTTGATCGAAATCTGGGTTTCGGTAGGTGGGCGCTTTGGAAATTGAAGCAGGAGGGCAATGAGCAGAGCTAAGAATAGAGCCGCCAGAAGCGAGTGAAGGTAGGTGCGATGGAAGGTGAGGAAGGCGGAGGGGCTGATGTAGACGCACAGGTCGTCGAGATCGGCGATGGTTCCGGCGAACAACATGGCGATTGTGACGTTGCGGGCGGCGCGGGGGAAGGCGGCGCGCTTTAGGGTGTAGGAGGCCAGGGCGTGGGTCAGGGGGTCCATGGGTAGAGTTTATCTCATGGACTTGGAGTGGGAGGTGATGGGTAACCTCAAATGCGGCAGCTAGGCTACCCCACCCCAATGGAGGTAGAAAAAGAGCGGCCCGCCTCAGAAGGCGGGGACCCACAAAGGAAAGAGAAAGACACCGGTCTGAAGACCGGCCACTACGGGGAAGTGGAAAAACACCGTTCCGAAGACAGGTCAGTCCGACGGTGTTTTTTGGCCCTAGCTGAACATGGTGCTCGTCGGAGCACAGCCAGGAGTGGCTGTGCTACAGGAGATTTATGAGTGGGGGCCAGGGACGAGGAGTTTGAGGGCGCGGGGGATGATTTTGAATTCGACGGGGAGGCGGGCGAGGGGTTCGCCGTCGACTTGGGCGTAGAGGGGATTGGTATCGAGGGGTTCGCACACAATTGTTTCGGCTTTCCAGAAGTGGACGCCTTCGGTTTCGCGCAGATCGCCGAGCAGGAGGCTGGGCAAATAGCTGAGATAGCGGAAGCCACTTTGGGTGGTCAGGGCCATCAGTTCGAATTGGTCCTGAAAAAGATCGGCGCCGGTGGTGATTTTGAAGGGGCCGCCGTAGTTTTGCGTGCGGCCGACGATGACGAGGGAGGCGTCGAGTTTTTGGTCGCCGGTGACGATTCGGAAGTGCGGGAATTTGTAACGGAAAATTTCGCGGGCGCCCTGCCACCAGTAGGCGAGAATGCCGACGCGGGCCTTGAGATCGAGATCAATGGAATAGACGATCATGCCGTCGGGGCCGGCTCCGGCTACGCTGAGGAAATATTTTTTTTGTTCGGGCTGCTCGAGGGGGGTGGCCAGGCCGAGGGCAATTTCTTTCACGGTTCCGTGAACGAGTTTCTCGGCGGCGCTGGGGATGTCCCAGGGCAGGTCCAATTCTTTGGCGAGGATGTTCGCGGTGCCACCTGGAAGGAGCGCGAGCGGGACACGGTGGCCGTTTTGTTGGGCGGCGAGGCCGTTGACGATTTCGTTGAGCGTGCCGTCACCGCCACAGGCAATGACGAGCTGGCGACCTTCGTCGGCGGCGCGTAGCGCGATTTCAGTGGCGTGGCCCGGGCCGGTGGTTTCGGCGAGCTCGGTTTCGATTCCGCCGCTTGCGAAGATGTGCCGTGCTTCCGTGAGCCCGCGTTGGCGGCCGCGGCCACCGCCGCCCGCATTCGGGTTGTGAATCAGTAGCGCGTTTCGCAGGTCGGGGGTCATTTCCTGTTGTTAGCCATTCCTTATTGCAGTGAATACCATAGTAACAGCGTAGCGAAACCGACGCAGGCAAAGAGAATTCTCTGGGGCCAGCTTATTGGACCTCTGTTGCCTTTGTGTTGGAGAGGCCAAGGTCCGAGACAGAAAATAATCCAAGAAACGCCAAAGACAAGAATGTACGGCTCCTTGATCTTCACTGGACCTCGTTGGCGCGAGCGCCATTCGTACGGCTGAATCACCACTCATTCTATATAATGTCAGGCGATTTTCAGCACACTGTTGTGCCGAGGGTTTCATGGCCAAAGCTGCGCCAGCGGGCGTGAAAAAAGGGATTGAGGAGCTTCGCGAGAAGCTGCGGTACCACGAATACCGGTATTACGTGCTGGATGATCCGGAGATTTCGGACGCGGCGTATGACCGGCTGATGAACCGGCTGAAGGAATTGGAGACGGCGCATCCGGAATTGGTGACGCCGGATTCGCTGACGGTGCGCGTGGGCGGCGCGCCGCGCGAGGGGTTTTCCACGGTGCGGCATGCGCGGCCGATGCTGAGCCTGGACAATGCGTTTTCGTATGAGGCGCTCGGCGACTGGGATAAACGCGTGCGAGAAGCGAGCGGAAAGGAAAAGATCGAGTACATCGCGGAGCACAAGTTTGATGGGCTGAGCATTTCGCTGCAATACGAGGATGGGGTGCTCACGCGTGGAGTAACGCGGGGCGATGGGACGACGGGCGAAGATGTCACGCCGAATGTGAAGACGATCCGGTCGATTCCGCTGCGGGTAGACGCGGCGGCGCTGAAGAAGATCAAGCTGACGCCGGATTTTGAGGTGCGCGGGGAAGTGATGATGACGAAGAAGGCGTTCGAAGCGCTGAACCGGAAACAGGAGGAAATTGGAGGAAAGATATTTGTGAACGCGAGGAATTCGGCGGCGGGGGCGGTGCGCGTGCTGGATCCGGCGATTACGGCGGCGCGGCGGCTGGATTTTTTCGCGTACTACCTGTTGGTGGATGGCAAGGTGCCGTTTGCGAAGCATTCGGAGTCCTTGCAGGCTTTGAAGCAATTGCGGTTCCGCGCTTCGGATGATTGGAAGCTTTGCGTGGGAATCGAGGCGGTGACGGCGTACTGCGACGACTGGGATTCGAAACGGGAGAAGCTGGCGTATGAAATTGACGGCGTGGTGATCAAGGTCAATTCGATTCCGATTCAAAATGAACTGGGTTACACGTCGAAGGCGCCGCGATGGGCGATTGCGTATAAATACCCGGCGCGGCAGGAGACGACGGTGGTGAACGACATCATCGTGCAGGTGGGGCGGACGGGGACGCTGACGCCGGTGGCGGTGCTCGAGCCGGTGCAGGTCGGGGGCGTCACTGTCAGCCGTTCCACGCTCCATAATATGGATGAAATCGAGCGGCGGGGATTGCAGATTGGCGACACGGTGCTGATCGAGCGCGCGGGGGAAGTGATTCCGCACGTGTTGGAGGTGGTGAAGCCCGGGAAGAATCGCAAGCCATTTCGCATGCCGAAACATTGCCCGGAGTGCGGGAGCGCGATTCATCACGTGGAAGGGGAGGCGGCGTATCGCTGCGTAAATGCGGCGTGCCCGGCGAAGCGGAGGGAGTCGCTGCTGCATTTTGCGGGGCGGCATGCGATGAACATTGATGGACTGGGCGACAAGATCGTGGATCAGCTGGTGGACAAAGGTTTGGTGAAGGACGTGGCGGACTTGTATTCGCTGAAGATGGAGGGTTTGGCGGCGCTGGAACGCATGGCGGAGAAGTCCGCGCAGAATTTGCTGGATGAGATTGAAGCGAGCAAGAAGAATTCGCTGGCGCGGCTGATTTATGCGCTGGGGATACAGTTTGTGGGGGAGCGGACGGGGCAGTTGCTGGCGGAGCATTTTTCTTCGCTGGAGGAATTGGCTGCGGCGAAGGAGGAGGAGCTGGAGGAAGTGCCGGAGGTTGGGCCGAAGGTCGCGGCGAGCATTGCGGAGTTTTTCTCGGAGCCGGCGAATCTGAAGCTCATCAAGAAACTGCACAAGGCGGGGGTGCATCCGACGGCGGAGAAGCGCAAGGTAAAAAGCGACAAGTTTGCGGGGAAGAGTTTTGTGTTTACGGGCGGGCTGGCGAATCGCTCACGCGAGGAAGCTGGAGAGATTGTGCAGCAACATGGCGGGAAGGTTTCGGGGTCTGTGAGCAAGAAGACGGATTACGTTGTAGTAGGCACAGATCCCGGGTCGAAGTATGAGAGGGCTAAAGAACTCGGCGTAGCTATCCTCACCGAAGGCGAATTTGAGAAATTGCTCGGACTTCGATAAACATTGAGCTGCAGCTTCTATTCTCGAATGCGATAGCTTACAAGTTGGATCATAAGGCATAATCCCCGGGAAGTTCGAGGCTCACAGTTGAAGCGCCTTATGGAATTCCTCCGATCCGTTCTCCCCGCGGATCCAACTCAGGTTATTTTTCTGGCAGGCGTCGTCTGTTTGTTCGTGGCGCCGCGTTTAAGATGGTGGCCCTCGGAAATTATGGTTGGGCCCGAAGTCACAAGGGATTCGCTCGCGCAGTTGGTACAGGGCCTGGGCGTATTCTTTGTTCTGCCCATTGTCTTTGCTGCTGTAACTGGCTATTTTGTCTGCTTCTGGCCGGGCAACCATCCACTTCGTCGCATCCTCGTGTTGATATGCCTTCCGGCGTTTGCTGGACTGGGCCTCATGTTCAGCCGCTTTCTTTTCCTTGCCGCACCTCCTTCTTCAATTCTGGAAAGCGCAGGCAACCTCGTTGCCAGCAAGCTGGGTTGGGCGTGGTCGTTGCCATGGAAGCTTTTGACAGGATTCCATTTTTGTCTAATCGGGCTGCTTTTCGTGGCGATTTACACTTCGCGACTTGCTTTCGGAATCGCAGCTCTGCCGATATCCCTACCGGGGAATGCGGCTTCGGCAGCCCTCGATGCGGAGTCATGGAACCGCGTTAAAATTTTGGTTTGGGTGCTGGTGGGACCGCTTTTCTTGTTGTCGAGCTTACTTACGTTTCTGACGATGGGCCTTCCAATATACTTTTCTTCGCACGTACCCGCTTACATTCAAAGCGATTGGTTCCCAAGATTTTCGTCCGTCATAGAAGCACTTTTTGTCTTTGGGGTCATATTCTGGCTCGCGGGTAAAAAGGACAGGCAAGTGATACGGAACGCGACCCGGCTTCCAGAGCCAGCGTACGCTGGCCTTGCGCTGGCAATTCCAATAGGGCTCGGTTTGCTCCTTTCTACTGGGCAATATTTGTTTGACCGGGCGCAATGGACAGCGCACAGCTTTGGAAACATGGATCCGCCACGATTCAGTTCTTATTTCACACTTCCTGATCCTTGGCTTCTTCTCCTGTTTTTCCCGGCACTCTTCGAAGAAATGATTTTTCGCGGGCTTCTCCAACGACGGTTTATTCAAAGATATGGAACTTACCGCGGGATCTTTTTGGTGGGTATTGTTTGGGCGGCTTTCCATTTCGCTTCAGACTTTGCATTTGCCCGAGTCACCGACCAGGGAGTAATTCTGAAATTGTTCTCTCGTATTTTTACCTGTTTGATATTGAGCTATGTTTTCGGATGGCTCACGCTACGCACGGGTTCCATTCTTCCAGCTAGCATCGCCCACACTTTTTACAATGTGCTGGTCTTCTCAAATTTTGGGCAACCTTTCGTCGGCAAGAGCACCATCCAGGTCGCTTTGTGGGGCGTGCTCGCTTATGTGCTCTTTTGCTACTGGCCCGTCACTGTGGAAGATGAGCAAGGAGCATCATCGGTAGTTGCAAGTCCCGAACCCGCCGTTTGACGCAGATATTCTGAGTACATCTCAGCCTTGGATCGACCAATTGTCGAGGTATAATAAAAATGGCGGGCGGGCCGGGTGATCGCTGGCTTGGTCATCGCGAGATGGCTGGGCGGGAGGAAAGTCCGGACACCGTCCTGAGGCACGTTGGTTGTGGCGCGGGCGTCTTTATTGGCGGCTGCAAAATGGCTGACGGAACTCTTGACAGGGCAACGCGCCTGGTAACGCCAGGGGGACGGTAGCACAGACTTGAGTCTGTGACTTCTCGCAGCGGCTGGATTATTGAGTCTTGCCGCGCGGCACATTCAGGAAAGGCCGGGCTAAAGCCCGGCCTCTACAGGAAGGTGCAAGAGGAAGGATACAGGCTGAAGCCTGTGCTACGGTTCACGGAAAGTGCCACAGAGAATAGACCGCCGGCGGAGCGCAGCACGGTGGCATCGCGCAGGGAAACCTGCGGGACGTCTTCGAATGGAGGCCGGGCTAAAGCCCGGCCTCTACAGGCTCGCGACGTTTGGCAAGGGTGAAAAGGTGGGGTAAGAGCCCACCGCTCCGGTGGTGACACCGGGGGCACGGAAAACCCCGCGTGGTGCAAGGCCAAATAGGAGGGGAGAGCCGGCCCGGCTCGATGAGTTAGCGTTCCTGCGAAGGAATGCGCTCCGTTCGCGATGGCGCAAGCTGTCGCAGATGAAAACCCTCGGGTAGGCTGCTGGAGTCACGGTGCGAACCGTGACCTAGAGGAATGATCGCCGCGCGCGCAGGCTGCTTTGCAGTTTGCGCGCGGCACAGAATCCGGCTTACAGGCTCGCCCGCCATTTTTCAATAACTTACGGACAGTTTTGGCGAAATTTTGCCATACCGCGGCGCTATTTCCCCTGCAGACCGCGGAAGGGCATTGAGAACGATGCAGTCCTTCCATATCGCGGTCATTCCCGGGGATGGTATCGGTAAAGAGGTCGTGCCGGAAGGAATCCGCGTCATTGAAACCGCCGGCGCCCTTTTCGGGTTTCGGATCGATTGGCACCCGTTCGACTGGAGCTGCGAGACCTACCTTAGTACCGGAAAGATGATGCCCGCCGACGGGCTGGAGCAATTGCGTTCCTTTGACGCAATCTTTCTTGGAGCCGTGGGACATCCGAGCGTTCCCGATCACGTGTCCTTGTGGGGCCTTCTTATTCCCATTCGCCGCGCTTTTCGGCAGTACGTAAACCTGCGGCCCGTGCGATTGTTCGAAGGGATGGAAAGCCCTCTTAAGAAATGGAAACCCGGAGAAATCGACTTTTGCATTGTCCGCGAAAATAACGAAGGCGAGTATTCCAATATCGGCGGCCGATTGTATGAAGGCACGGCCGACGAGATGGCCGTTCAACAGACTGTTTTCACCAAACGCGGAGTCGATCGCGTGGTGCGCTTTGCTTTTGAGCTGGCCCGGACCCGCAAGCGCCACCTGACCTCCGCCACCAAATCCAATGGGATCATCTATACGATGCCCTTCTGGGATGAACGATTTCAGTCGTTGGCCCAGGAATACCAAGACGTACGCACCGACCAATACCACATCGATATTCTCACCGCCCATTTCGTGCGGCACCCGGATTGGTTTGATGTCGTAGTCGGATCCAATCTTTTTGGAGACATTCTGTCGGACCTGGGGCCGGCCGTTGTCGGCTCGATAGGCATCGCGCCATCGGCAAATCTCAATCCGGAGCGGGAGTTCCCATCCATGTTCGAACCGGTGCACGGTTCCGCACCTGATATTGCCGGAACCGGCGTTGCGAACCCCATAGGGCAGATCTGGTCCGGCGCAATGATGCTCCGGCATCTTGGCGCCCACGCGGCAGCTGACGCGGTCGAGCAAGCAATCGCAAAGGTTCTCGCGAATTCCACAGTTCGCACTCCGGACATCGGAGGATCGGCAACCACGGTAGAGTTGGGGCGTGCGATCGCCGATGAGCTGCGAACGAATACAACGTCACGCACATGATTCCCGGCGATCGCGAAAAGCCAGAGGAAATCTCTTGAAGCTAGGTCGACGCGCCATGATTCACTCCACGGGCCTGGCGCTTGGCTCGGCCTCATTTGCCGGGCTTGCGGCAGTCGAGGCACGAGGAATGTTCCCCCAGCTAGGAGTTCAGGCGCTAGCTCGCACTCCTCGATCCGCCGAGCGCGAGCCAGCAAGAACACACCCGGGAGCTATGGCGTTGCGAGCGCTACCGAGGGAGCATCGGAATCCAGCCGCAGGACAATTGGAGTATTTACCGGCAGTTCGACGTTTGAACCTTTCGTGATGAATGCATCGCAAAGTCTCTTTGCGGCGCCAAAATATCCAAACCCAATTGCCGTGCTCGCAGATGCTTGCGCTGCGCCGGCACCGAGCAAGCCAAAGCCTTTCCGGCCTTCGCCGGACCGAGACCATGCTGTCTTCTGCGTGGTCATGTCCGCAACTCCTCTCGATGGACCTATGAGTGAAGCGGGAGCGAGAAGCCGCGCGAAAGTGGAAGTCGTAGCTTTAATTTCGCCTTCCTTACCAATGTCCAAACCTTCCGAGCGCTCGGCTTGAATGCCTCCAACAGTTGCATGAAGTTCTCTCGTCGTGCCGTCCGCCATCTGGACAGAGCGGAATGCAAAAACGATGCTTCCGTTTTTCTTCATCCACCCTGCGGAGGAGGCTTTCTGGACCGTCCCTGTGATTTTGGTTCCGGCGGGATACAGCAGTTGATGATCCGCCTGGAAGTACGGCTGCGAAACAACGGCCTCGATTTGCGAGCCCGCCGTGGACGTACTTGAGTTGACTGGGGTCAGAAGGTGAAGGTGCAGATAATCGCTTGCTTGCAGAGACGCCGTATCAAGCTGAACCGGCGCGAGTAGCATCAGAGGTTCGAGCAAGGCGGCGTCAAAGACCGTTCCTTGATCGATGAATTCCGGGTGGTAGGGCAAGCTGGTTACGACGGCTTCGCCCAATCGCTGCAGCTTGTTCGGTTCTCGCAGCGGGGCCATAGCGCCCTTGAGTTTTTGCCGGACTCCAGGACGCTGCGCCTTGGGAAGATATTGTGAATTCGCCACGCGACCTAGGCCGACGGCGGAATCGCTGTGAATCGGCACCGTCGTGCCATCGGAAAGCACCAGTTGATCAAACGTCACGTGCGCCATCTTGGGCGGAGTGAGGTCGCCATTAAGGAGCCTCCGGGCACGCTTGTGCGGAGCAGTACTAATTGCAGAAACATGTCCCTTGATCGTGGAGCCTGCCGGGATCGCGAGAACTTCTCCCGCGTAGACCGGCTCGAGCAGCTTTGCGGTAATGGGCTGCCCTACGGCTTTGAGACGCACTCCTTTTTCGAGCGCGGCACGGAAATCGTTGCCGGGCTCGACAACTAAAGCCTCCTTTTCGGATTCTGCCTCTTGTGCGCGCGCCGCAATACCCGTGAGGCCCAAGACTGAACAGGAAAGTAAAATCCAAACAATGCTGCGTTTCATAGTGTCCCTCGTCTCTTATCAAAATTCGGGCGCTTTCCCGGCAAGCGACCGTCCAGCATTCGAGGAACTTAGGCGGAGCTTACTTGGAGCGAAGAAGGCGTGCGGCGAGGATATGTGGACGGTATGTAAGGAATTGAATGGAGGCTAATCGCGCTACGAGCGAGATTGCTTTGCTTGATGGCTGCGATTGATCACGGGCGCTTCGCCTGGATCTGGCATTCGATGGGAGCTGGCTGGGATCCCACCGCCGATTTACCAGCAAGATCATTTGTGCCGTGAGGCAATCAAATAGGTCGAGGGCGGTGTGCGTCGGGTTTTGGTGGGATTCGGCTCAGGCGGCTTGTTTGTTGGCAAATCTCGCGCTCAAAATTGAGCTTAATACAGCAATCCCTGCGAAGAAAATTACAAGTGCCAGGTCGTCTCCGCTCGTAATTTTCCCGAACCGAAACAACAGGTAACCGACGACCAGATTGAATAGTGCCCAAATGACGTTCACGGTTGACGACGACAACCCTTTTCCAGGAGGGTGAGCGAATGGCGTCGGGAAACGGTCACCTGAAATGCCATGCACGAAATGAGGCATGAAATTAGCGAGAAACATTCCCGCGAAGAAGCAGGCGATGTAGTTATACGAGTTCATCAAGGTTTTTTCCTTTCGATTCGCCGGATAGAAAGGTCATGGGTCAGGGCACCAGCCAGCGAGGTACTTCAACTCTCTTCTCTAAGCGGATTACAGGCACTTCAACGTTTAGCTGGCGCATGTTTAGTCGCAAAGGCTAAGGAAACGCAAAGATCTATTGTGCCGGCCGCGATGCTTCACGGCCGTATCGCCTGGACCTGCCGTTCACTCGGGAGTTGGGAGACGTCCCAGCCGCCGCCCAAAGATTCGATCAACTGCACGCTGCTCGTCATCTGCTGCACACGGAGCGTGATCACCGTCTGCTGATTTGCGAGCAAGATTGCTTGTGCCGTAAAGACGTTCAAATAAGGATCAAGCCCGGTCTTATAACGCGCAGATGCGACATCGACAAAGCGTTGCGCAGACGCGACGGTCTCTTGTTCCTGTTCAATTTCTTGAGTAAGGAGGCGCAAGGCGGCGAGGTTGTCCTCGGTCTGTTGGAATGCGCCCAATACCACCTGCTTGTAATTCGCGACGTCAGCATTGTAGTTCGCCGTGAACTGCGCCATCGTCGCCTTTCTCAGGCCGCCATCGAATACGGTTTCCGAAGCTCCTGGTCCGAAAGACCAGTAACGGCTTGGAGAAGTCAGCCATTTCGAGAAAGTTGATGCGGCAAATCCTGCTGTGCCTGTGATGCTTACAGTGGGATAATATGCCGCTTTTTGGGCGCCGATGAGTGCATTTGCTTCTGCCATGGTTCGCTCCGCAGCCGCGATGTCCGGACGCCTCTCAAGCAGATCGGAGGGCAGACCAACCGGGATGTCAGGCGGCTGTGTTGTTAATGACCTAACTGGGATGGAAAACGTAGAAGCCGGCTCTGCTACCAGTAGAGCGATGGCGTGCTGAAACTGCGCGCGAGCAATACCGGCGTTCGTCGCTGCTGCCTGAGAACTCTTGAGAGTGATCTCGGCCTGGGCGACCGCTTCATCGTTATCGAGGCCTGTCTTGTACAAGACACGAGTGATCTCAAGCGACTGACGATCTACCTCTACTGTCTTCCGGAAAAGATCTTCCAGAGCATCCTGGCCACGCAATTCGAAATAGAAGACTGCCAGATTCGCTTGCTCGGTCAGCTTCTGATTTTCAAGATCTGCGGCGCTCACCTGCGCCGCGTTGGCGGATTGACGCACGGTGTTGCGCACACGGCCCCAGAGATCCGGCTCCCAAGCGACGTCGAATGGAAGATTGAAGGTATTGCTGTTCGGATTGCCTTTCGAAAGACCGGGGGCCGTCGTTTGTGACTGAGAGGCTCGGTTCCGCGCATAAGAAACCGCTACACTAACGGCTGGATAGTAGGCGGATCGCGCCTGCCGGACTTGAGCTCGCGCGGCCATGAAATCTTCAAATGCACGAGCGATGTTCTGGTTCGAAATGTTCAATTTCTCTTCAAGGGAGTTCAATTCGGGATCCTGATAGATCTCCCACCATTTCCCACGGAGCATCGCATCTTGCGGTTGAGCGGGCTTCCAGACGGTGCCATCCGGCGCTTGCTGAGGATTCGACTCCTTGAAAGCGGGAGGAACCGGAACTGCCGGGCGCAAATATTTGGGACCAACATTGCATCCCAGCTGTCCAAGAAGAGCGAAAACAAGGAGCGCGAATGCCTTTATGCGGCCAGGTCTGTGGACTTCTTTCCTGTCCGCGTCCGAGGAGCAGCTTTGCAAAAACTGTTTCATCAGATCGTGCCTCCCTGAACAACCAATTCAGCAACGTTGCCGCCGCTGCGGAGCCGCAGCCGGAGACGATCCAGAATTAGATAAATCACGGGCGTAGTGTAGAGCGTGAGTATCTGGCTAAGGATTAAGCCACCGGTAACAGCGATGCCCAATGGGCGCCGGAGTTCAGATCCTGTTCCATGACCCAGCGCGAGCGGCAGAGCACCGAAGAGAGCGGCCATCGTGGTCATCAGGATGGGGCGAAACCGCAGAAGACATGCTTCGAATATGGCGTCATTTGAGTTCTTTCCCTCAATCCGCTCCGCCAAGAGCGCGAAATCAATCATCATGATCGCGTTCTTCTTGACAATTCCGATGAGCAAAACGATGCCGATGATGGAGATCACGTCCAGTTCGCTCTTGAAGAGAATGAGGGCAAGGACAGCTCCGACACTCGCGGGTGGCAGAGTGGAGAGAATCGTAATTGGGTGCACTAGGCTCTCATACAAGACCCCCAACACGATGTAGACCGCAAACAACGCCATCACGACCAGCACGATCTGGTCGATGAGCGACTTCTTGAAATCCCCCGCAATGCCGGCAAAGCTGCCGCGGACAGTTCGAGGCATCGCCAGCTTCTGCTGCAACTTCTCGATGGCGATAGTGGCTTGTTCAAGGGGGACCCCAGGCGCCAGATTGAAGGACACAGTCACTGCAGGAAAGAGTCCGTCGTGGTTGACCAAAAGAGGGGAAGTCGAACTTGCGGTGCGGACGAAGGCGTCCAGAGGAACGGCGTTTCCCCCGGAGGGATGAACGTAAATCGATTTTATGCCCAAGGGGCTTTGCGCAAATTGCGGCGCGGCCTCCATCACGACGTGATACTGGTTCAGCGATGTATAGATGGTGGAAACTTGCGCCTGCCCAAATGCTCCATAAAGCGATTGATCGATGAGCTGCGGCGTTATGCCCATACGAGCGGCCGTGCGACGGTCATAGTTGAGCGAGGCCTGCAGCCCCCCGTTTTGCTGATCGATGTTGACATCCTTGATTTGAGATAGTTTTTTCATCTCCTGATAAAGGATCGGGCCCCACGTATTCAAGTCTGCCACACTGTCGGACGTCAGCTCATATTGATAGCTAGTGTTACTGCTTTTCCCGACGGACGGAATATCCTGGAACGGCTTGAGCAGTGTCGAAGCTCCGGGAATTGCGTCCAGCTTTGGCCGCATGCGATTGAGTACTTCGGCCGCGCTCAATTGTCTTTGTGCCAACGGCTTAAGCGTAATAAAGAGAAATCCTGAGTTGCTCCCGTCTTCGCTCCCAGGCCCAGAGGTACTGCCTGTAAATCCTGTGACCACGTCTACTGCCGGATCAGCTTGGATAACCTTTTCAATTGAGATCAAGGCGGATTCCATCGCACGAAATGAAGCATCCTGCGGTCCCTGAATCCCGCCGAGGAGTGAGCCAGTATCCTGTATCGGGAAGAAGCCTTTTGTGACATGGCCCATCAAGATAACGTTGAGCGCAAGCGTCCCGAAGAAGACGAGCACGACTGGGGCAGGATGCTTCAGCACCCACGTCAAACTTTGGCGATACCCAGACAACAGACGATCGAAGAGGCGCTCACTGAAGCGATAGAGGCGTCCGTGCTCTACTCCCTTTTCCGATCGAAGGACGTAAGCACACATCATCGGCGTTAGCGTGAGCGACACGACCATCGAGATTGCAATCGACACCGCGAGAGTAACTGCAAACTCATGAAAGAGCCGGCCGGGAATTCCTCCCATGAACAAAATCGGAATGAAAGCGGCGATGAGCGACAGGCTCATGGACAAGACCGTAGGCCCAGTTTCGTGCGAACCCCGCAGAGCCGCGGCCATCGGCGGGACACCCATCTCCATGAGCCGAACAGTGTTCTCCATGACGACAATTGCGTCATCGACGACAAACCCAGTGGAGATGGCAAGAGCCATGAGCGACAGATTGTCCAGCGTGTAGCCGCAGAGGTACATCACGGCAAACGTGCCGATCACTGATGCCGTTACTGCGACGCCGGGGATCAAGGTGGCCCGGGCGTTGCGCAGAAAGAGGAAGACGACAAAGACCACCAAGCCGATTGACAGAACCAGTGCTGCTTCCACGTCTTTAACCGACGCACGGATTGTGGTAGTAAGGTCGCCTGTGACCAAGAGCTGCTGGTTCGAAGGGATGGAAGACCGGATGGAGGGTAGCTGACGTTTGATCTCATCGACTGTGCTGATGACGTTGGCACCAGGAGAACAATAGACGAGGAGGCTAACGGACTCCTTACCGTTAACGTAAGCCACTGAACGAACGTTCTCGACCGAGTCGGAGATCGTTGCAATATCCTTGAGTCTTACGACGGAATGATCCTTCGATGCAACCACGAGGGGCGCATAGTCGCGAGCCTTCGATATTTGATCGTTTGCCGTAATGTCGGTGATGGTGTTCTCATCGGAGATCTGACCCTTTGGACGGTTCGCATTTTGAGCGCTGATCACGCTGGCGACATCCTGCAAGCCAAGACCATAGTGACTTAGCTGTTGCGGATTCAGATCGATGCGCACAGCGGGCAAAGACCCACCAAGAATCGTCACTTGCCCAACGCCGTTAATTTGAGAGATTTTTTGCTGGATGATGGAAGAAGCGGTGTCATAGAGGACGCCTGAAGCGGCTGTCTTTGATCTCAGATTGAGGACGAGCACAGGCGCCCGCGCGGAATCAATCTTGCGGTACGTGGGATTCACAGGAAGGTTGGAGGGTAGATAGCTGCGAGCGGCATTGATGGCAGCTTCTACGTCCCGCGCGGCGCCATCCACGTCTCTGCTCATATCGAAAGTCAGTCTGATCGAAGTGACGCCAAGAGAGTTCTTGGAGCTCATTGACGTGATGCCAGCGATATGACTGAACTGCTTCTCCAGAGGAGTCGCCACCGAGGACGCCATATTCTCGGGACTTGCGCCAGGAAGCGCTGCGGAAACCTGAATCGCGGAAAGATCGACCAAAGGCAAAGAGGCAACAGGCAGAAACCGGAACGCGATCATCCCTGTCAACGTGATGCTAAGGGCGAGGAGTGAGGTAGCGACGGGTCTTTTTATGAATGGGGCTGAGAAGCTCATGGCAGTTCCGCCGCGTCAAGAGCTGCCACCCGGCTCTGGTGGGGAGCAAATCGTTGTCCCAACCTGTCGAAGAAGATGTAGATGACAGGAGTCGTATAGAGCGTCAGGATCTGGCTGAGAAGCAAACCGCCCACCATCGCAATGCCCAGCGGACGCCGGAGTTCCGAGCCGATACCAGAACCGAAGGCGAGAGGCAGGCCCGCAAAGAGCGCCGCCAAGGTTGTCATCATGATGGGACGGAAACGCAGGAGCGAAGCTTCGTAGATCGCCTCCGTAGAGGTGAGACCGCGAGTCCTCTCGGCATCCAATGCGAAGTCGACAATCATGATGCCGTTCTTCTTGACGATACCGATCAGCAGAATGATGCCGATGATGGCTACAATCCCGAGATCCTGCCGGAAGAGAATAAGTGCCAGCAACGCGCCGACTCCGGCCGAAGGAAGCGTTGAGAGGATGGTGATCGGATGAATGAAACTCTCGTAGAGAATTCCGAGAACAATATAGACCGCCATCAGCGCCGCTAGAATCAGCAGTGCCTCGTTGGAGCCGATTGCTTTGTAGGCTGCGGTGGCGCCCTGAAAGCTTGCCACCACACTTGGAGGCATCTCTAGGCGACGCTGTACTTTCTCGACTGCAGCGACGGCCTGGCTTAATGAGGTATTTGGCGCCAAATTAAAAGAGATTGTGACGACTGGAAACTGGCCCTGGTGAGCGATGGTCAAGGGGCTGGATCTCTTTTCAAAGCGCGCGATTGCAGAGAGTGGGATCGGCGACGACGCCGAAGCCGATGTTGCGGCGGAGCCGCCTGTTCCCAAAGGATTCGAAGAAGGCTGACTCGATGCGGCGGACAGGCCGGACGCGCCGCTGGTCGAAAGAACCGAGCTTGTGGACTTCGATGAAGCACCGAGCGCGCCGGATGTGTTTGACGATAGGGCAGACGCGCCGGCGAAACCGGATAGACTCGACCGCTGCGCCCCTGAAATCCCGCTAGTGGAGGAGACCGCAAGGGTCCGTACCGAAGTAGACGCGCTGTTGGAAAACGACCGGCCAGAGGTGGAGGTAGTGCTGGAGCTAGTGCTGTTCTGCGAGGAGGAATTCTGTAGATAGATGTCCTGCAGTTTTTGCGGATTCCTCTGAAATTCAGGAGATGCTTCAAGGATGACGTGGTATTGATTGAATTGCGTGTAGAGGGTACTGATCTGGCGCTGACCGAACGCATCGTACAGAGTAGAGTCAATCTGATCCGGAGTGATGTTCATGCGCGATGCTGTGGCCCGGTCGATGACAAGATGCTCGGCTAGCCCGTGAGGTTGTTGATCGGTAGCAACATCGCTTAGCACTGGTTGTTTTCTGAGCTCCGCAACCATCCTTTCGGTCCATGTGTCGAGTTCCGCTTGATCGGCATCGCCAAGCGTGTATTGGAACTGGTTACGGCTGGCGCGGTCGTCGACTGTCAGGTCCTGTACGGGTTGCAGGTAGAGACGTATGCCTTCCACTTTTTGCAGTTTGGACTGGAGTCGGTCGATTACTGCTGTCGCGTCGGCGTGGCGCTCAGCAAATGGCTTCAGGTTAATCTGGATGCGCCCACTGTTAAGCGTTGCATTTGTCCCATCTACCCCAATGAAAGAGGACAAGCTCGCAACTGCGGGGTCCTGAAGAATGACGTTTGATAGTTCCTTTTGCTTGAGGGACATGGCGCGGAAGGATATGGACTCAGGAGCTTGGGAGATGCCTTGAATTATCCCGACATCCTGTGTCGGAAACAGGCCTTTCGGTATGGCAACGTAAAGGTAGACGGCAAGCACCAAAGTTGCGGCCGCTACAAGGAGTGTCGAGATTTCATGGCGAAGCACCCACCGCAGGGTTCGGCTGTATTGCGCGATGAGAGTTTCAAACATGCGCTCGGACCAGAGATAGAAACGTCCCCGATCGAGTTCTGGCTTGTGGCGCAGCAGGCGAGCACTCATCATGGGAGTCAGGGTGAGCGAAACCGCGGCAGAGATGAGGATCGTAACCGCCAGCGTGATGGCGAACTCACGGAAGAGCCTTCCTACGATATCCCCCATCAGCAGCAGGGGGATGAGGACCGCGATAAGAGAGATGGTGAGTGAGATGATGGTGAAGCCGATCTGTTCCGCTCCCTTGAGAGCGGCTTCGAGCGGCTCTAGTCCTTCTTCGAGATAGCGCGATATGTTCTCGATCATTACGATCGCATCGTCGACGACAAAACCGGTGGAGATCGTGAGGGCCATCAAAGTGAGGTTGTTCAGGCTATATCCCAATAAATACATCACCGCCAGCGCGCCAACGAGAGAGATGGGAATGGCAATAGCAGGGATGATGGTCGCGTAGAGATTGCGCAAAAAGATGAAGATGACCATCACGACGAGGCCGATCGTAAGGACCAACTCAAACTCCACATCCTTGACCGATGCTCGAATCGTTGTCGTCCGATCTGTTAACACTGTCAGCTTTACGGATGCCGGAAGGTTTGCCTGCAGCTGAGGGAGGAGATCTTCGATGCTCCTCACGACGGCAATTGTGTTTGCCCCTGGCTGGCGTTGGATGTTCAAGATTACCGCGGGGGTCTGATTCATCCAGCCTGCAAGCCGTATATTCTCGACGCCATCACTGATCTTGGATATATCTGAAAGTGTTACCGGAGCGCCATTCTTATAGGCAACTATTACATCGCGATAGTCGTCGCCGGCTAGCAGTTGGTCATTCGAATTGATTTGATAATTCTGCGATTCTCCATCTATGGTTCCCTTCGCCGTATTGACGCTTGTGCTCGCAAGCGCGGCCCGCAGATCTTCGAGACTAATGCCATAGGTTGCCAGCGTTGCCGGATTGACCTGAATGCGGACAGCGGGCTTCTGGCCGCCACCGATTGTCACCAGTCCAACTCCACTGAGCTGCGAGATTTTCGGGGCCAGCCGCGAGTCGGCCAGGTCCTCCACCTTTGAGAGCGGAAGGATGTTTGAAGTCAGGGCGAGCGTCAATACAGGCGCGTCCGCCGGATTCGATTTGCTATACACGGGGGGTACTGGAAGATCCGTGGGTAAAAAGCTCTGCGCCGCGTTGATGGCGGCCTGTACCTCCTGTTCGGCCACATCGATATTCAGACGCAACGAGAACTGCAAAACGATCGATGAACAGCCATCCGAACTGGTGGAAGTCATCTGCGTCAGACCGGGTATCTGTCCAAATTGGCGCTCAAGAGGCGCAGTGACGGCGGACGACATCACATCCGGACTGGCTCCTGGATAAAAGGTCCGCACCTGGATGGTGGGATACTCCACCTCGGGTAGTGCCGAGATTGGCAGCTTGATGTAGGCAGCGGCCCCGACGATTAGGATCGCCACCATAAGCAAAGCAGTCGTGACGGGCCGAAGAATAAAGGGGCGGGAGGGGTTCACAACGTGGCTCTCTTATCGACTGTTGTTTTTTGAGGTGACTGTTCGACTTGGACCGGCGTTCCTTCTTGCAACTTGTCGAAGCTCGAGAGCGCCACTATTTCCCCCGCACGCAAACCTTCCACTGCGGTGGTACCGCCGTCGGTGCTCTGCTCGGTGATATTCCTGACCGAAACGGCATCCTTATCGACAACGAAGACAAATGCTTGCGTTCCATTGCGCTGGATCGCAGCGCTTGGAATAAGAACTGAATCTTTGAGAGTTTTCACCAACAAGCGCGCATTGACGAACTGGTTTGGAAACAGGGCCAGGTCGCGATTGCTGAATTCACAGCGGAACCGAACGGTACCGGTCGACGTGTCAATCTGATTGTCGACAGTCAGCAAGGTTCCGGTTGCCAGCTTCGTTTCAGCAGACCGGTCAAAAGCTTCCACTGCAAGAGATTTGTGTTGACGCAGTTGCGCTTGAACCTCTCCGAGATGATCTTCCGCGACGTTGAACACAACGGTAATCGGCTGGAGCTCGGTGATCACCACGAGCGCGTTCGAACTCCCTGCAAAAACGGTATTGCCTGAATCGACGAGCCGCAGACCAACCCTGCCGGAAGTGGGAGCTGTGATGTGACAGTAGCTAAGCTGGACCTCCGCATATTGCACCTGACCAAGGTCGAATTTGACGGCTCCTTGATCCTGAACCACGACCTGCTCCTGGTCGTCGAGAATCTGCTTTGCAACAGCATTCGAAGCGAAGGCCTCCTTATAGCGGGCAAGATCAATCTCCGCTTGTTTGAGAACGCCGCGGTCGTGGTCGAGTAGACCTTCTGCCTGTTGCAATTGTGCGCGGTAGGGACGCGGATCGATGTCGATGAGCGGATCGCCATTGTGTACGATTTGACCCTCGTGATAATGCACTGCAAGGACTTGACCACTCACCTGGCTGAAAACGTTTATCGTAGAAATTGGCGTTACCGTGCCGAGAGCGTCAAGATAAAGGCCCATGTCTCCTCGAACTGCGACGCTGGCGCGGATGATGACAGAATGGTTTGCCTCACCGGCAGTCGCAGGATCTTCCTTGTGCTTTCCGGACCACACCGCAGAAGAGACGCCGAGCACCAGGATGGCAACCAGACAAATGGCCCACATCCTCTTTGACTTGGAAGCGCCCTTTGCAACATGGGCCGGTTGCGCGAGCCCAGGTTGCGAGATCCTCTCTTCGGTCTCTTCGAGAAATGGGATCATTTGCCATCTCCCGGAGAAATAATCAGATGCATCTGTGCGCGTGTCCTTAGCATCCGAAAAAGGAATAGGAAGGCCGCACAGGATCTATTGAGCATCCATCTTCTGATCTTCATGATGCCTCCGCAGCTTCCATTGTGCGGACGACAACCGCGCAGTGCTGTTAGAAACGATCAGTTATATGTGAGGATTTGAATGGAGAGCGGATCACGCACACTGGAAAAAGACTGAGGAAGCAGTTCAAGCCGAACGAGCTTTGTCCGGAAAATATTTCGGTGACACGACACCACGGATCGATTCACTCAGAGTGAGCCGCGTGGCCCTTCCGCCGGTAAATGCCAGAGTCTTATAGCGCGGTGCTATGCTCGCGCTTTGAGAGATTCTCTCCGTCAGAGGCTATGTCGGGTGCGACAGGCAACTGGATAATAATTTCGAGGCCAGTGGGCCGAAGGTTCTCGGCACGTATCGTGCCGCGGTGCAGATGAATCGCTTCAGAGGCAATGGCGAGCCCCAGACCATTCCCTCCCGTAGCTTCCGTGTCCCGGTTTATTCGATAGAAAGGCTGAAATATTGCCTGCAGAGAATCATCCGGAACCCCAGGACCCTGGTCCCGCACGGAAAGAAGCGCCAATGGTTCCGGAGTACTCCGATCCACGTCCAAAACGATCTGGACATCGCTTCCCGGCCGTGTGAAGCGAACGGCGTTGCGAATAATGTTTTCACAAGCGCTTCTAAGGGCATGGGGATCGGCATTTCGTAGAATGATCGAACCGGCCGTCTGAAAATTGACGGATTTGCCAAGCGCTTGTGCTTCGAAGTTCGCATCAGCCGCCACTTCCTCGACAAGCTGGGCGAAGTCCACGTCTTCTCTCTCCGCTGACGAAAACCCGGATTCCAGGCGCGAGAGCGTCAATAGCTGCGCCATTAGCAGATCGATTCTCACAACGTCACGATCCAGACGCTGAAACAGGTCGTCAGAATCTGCTGCGAAACGATTTCTTAGAAGAGCCAGAGAGATATTAATGCGAGCCAGGGGAGAGCGCAGTTCATGCGATACCGAGTTCAGAAGCCTCTTTTGCGTTTGAATCAGAGAGTCAAGACGGCTAACCATCGAGTCGAAGTCTTTTGCGAGAGCTGCCACCTCGTCATGGCGCCGGGAAACGGAAGGCGGCACTCGCGCTTGGAGATCTCCTTGCGCGACTTTTCTAGCCGTCGACTGAATACTGTGGATCGGTGAGGCAATATGATACGCAAGGCCGAGGCAAAGTAAGGTGACCAGGACAATCAAGGAAATGCTAAAAGGGAGGCCGTCGCCCATCAATACGTCCCCTATCCGGCGCAAATCGGATTTCAGGAAGAGCATCAGAATGTAGGGATGACCTGAGGCGGAGACAAACTTGTAGGCTGCAATATGGCCCCGAAGTACGACGAGTTGGCCGTCTTTTGCTGCGTGCGCAAGTTGAAGACCGTCATCTGGCAGCGGCTGCGACAGCACATCCTTATAGAATCCGTCGAGCAAAAAGATTTGCCGGTCGTGATCGTGAACATCGCTCTGCGAAAAACGGGCAAACGCCTCTGGGCCGCCCGATTCATATGTCCTAGCGGCTTCTGCCGCCAGGATAGGCGCAACGGTGGCATACATGTTTGGAGTTGACACCTGCCTCATGCCCGTCAGGCGACTGCCGAGAAGCACGACAGCGATCATGCCCCAGGCCGTCAGCCAGTACCAAAAAAAGATCTTCAGGAAGAGCCGGTACATCGGCACCCTGGCTTTCACCTTGAGGAATCTTGCATGAAGATTAAGTGGCAAAGATTCTTCCTTCCTTATCACCGGTCCTCCCTTCGAGGTATACAATACAACCCAACTTCCGAACAGCCCTCCAGCCAAGACCAAACAATTCCTTACAGTCGCCCTACCCTTCCTCACTGCACCGTCCGAGACGGCACCGTACTCTGCGTGTGGGAATACTTTTCCTGAGCGGAGAGTTATGACTTACCGGCCTATCAGTCTGCGGCGTTCAGCCGCCATTATCTTGTTCGCGACTGCTATTTTTTGTGTTCATTCGCATCCTGTCGCCGCACAGGATTTAAGAGCCAAACCGGCGCCGACCGATCATGCAGACGTTGCTCCTTCGTCGCCATCCCATGGAGATGAACCCCAACCCACTCGGCAGGACTTGACCAGCGACTCTTTGCCCGATGCACCACTGCCTAAGGGGCAGGCGCAAGGGCAAGACCAAAACCCTGTGGCACCTTCGGGTCTCCAACCGAACCAGGTGCTGGGGCTGCCTCCAACATTAACCAGAACCCGTTTAACAGGGGAAGATAAGCTTCAAATCTACATCCATAAGACCTTTGGCCCGCCCGCTGTGATTCTTCCTGCATTTGGTGCGGGCTTCCAAATGCTCAATCCGCCAAACCACTACCCAAGAGAATGGAAGGACGGAGCTGAGGCATTTGGCAGAACCTACGGGTACAAAGTTGCCGATCGCGCCTCCAGGGAGACGGCTCAGTTTCTCACGGGTTACCTTCTCCATGAAGACCCTCGCTACCAACGCTCCACCAGCACCAATCCATTGCGTCGAACCTTCCATGCGCTCGCCTTCACCATCATCGACAAGACGGATTCCGGCAGAAATACTCTCGCGGTAAGTAACTTCGCTTCGGCTGCAGCCGGTGGGTTCGTGGGCATGGGCATCCTTCCGAACGGCTACAACGATGTAACCCATGCAGAACAGCGTATGGCTAGTGAGTTCTTGCAAATCGCTATCGGGAACGTAGCTACTGAGTTTGAACCTCAATGGGGGCCATTAGCCAAAAAAATACGCCTTCCGAAGATCCTTCCTGCTTGGTGGGTTCCGCAGCATTCACATTAGCCTTAGCATCGCTTAAGCTGCTTGCGGGATGCTCAGGCGATCTAGCCGATCCTAAGCGTTCATTTTTTCGGCCGTGGACGGGAATGTCATGCCGAGCAGCGGATTGTAAGTGACCGGCCCGCCCTAAATTGCATCGTATGGTTGGAAGGAACACAGCATAATATGGCCGGGGAAGGTACTTTCTTTTGTCAGGATTTGTTTGAGCCGGGCCTGTCCAGGTTCAGAAGGGATTAGTCGGAGTCGTTATGGACGAGAAGAGCACGTTAAGTGGCAACGCAAGGGAAGTTGCCGGTAGGACGACGCTGCAACTCAAGCCGCACCTGCTTATAGTGGATGACGATCGCGAACTCTGCGAAATCCTGAAGCGGTACCTCGAGGCGGAGGATTTCCGGGTTTCTTTTGTGCATACGGGTGAAGCCGGCGCAAAGGCGGGCATTGAAGGCAGTTACGAGCTAATCGTGCTGGACGTCATGTTGCCAGACAAAAAGGGATTTAACGTTCTCAAAGACATTCGACAGCGCGCGCGAACTCCTGTTCTGATGCTGACCGCCAGGGGTGAGGAGTTTGACCGCATCCTTGGGTTGGAGCTTGGCGCCGACGACTACCTGGCGAAGCCGTTTAACCCGCGCGAACTCGCGGCAAGAATCTCTGCCATTCTCCGCAGATCGGGCTGGCAATCCGACAGCAAGAACGGGCTTAGGCCTCCCAAAATCAAGTTTGGAGACCTGGAACTCGATTTGGGTGCGCGCACCGTCTCGAAAGCCGGCGGGCCCTTGAATTTAACATCGGCAGAATTTGAGCTGTTGCACATGTTTTTCGAATTTCCAGGCCAAGTCCTCACACGAGATAAGCTGGTGGAACGTGTCCTGGACCGGAAATTCTCGCCCTTCGATCGAAGTATCGATTTTCACATTACCAATCTTCGACGCAAGCTTGGGCCACATCCCGACGGTGGCGAGAGGATTCGTAGTGTCCGCGCCATCGGCTATCTGTATGCATGGCCCCGGAAACAGTAAGTCCGATAAGTCCTCCTCTGAGGTACAAGATCTGAGTTCGACTCGTGCAGAAGCAAACGCCGGGCTGACGGTCCTGTCCTATTTCAACTCCCGAATATTGAAATAGCCAAGCAGTATCCATCCACAACTCGGCAGAGTTTGCAGCGGATAACCAGCCGAGAGGAGGGGCCACGCCCACACTCCGAGCAGGTCCCGCTGCATATCGGTTCACCTACAAACACTAACAGGAAAAACACCCTTCCTAGCGGCACTACCTCTCACAGGTCACCAGAATGAATCAGAGAGGAGAACTCTTGATGAAGTTCTGGGTTCAAAGGGTCTGTGCGACCCTTCTGGTCCTGTTGCGGATAATCGGATATTAGAAATCGCCATGGAACTATCGAGAACTATATCCTTACTGGCTCACGTTTGCCGTTTCGTCATCCTCATGTTTGCTGCTGCCATGGCGTTGCCACCAGCGCCAGCGTTGCCCTCCCAACCGGCAAAGGAGTTGATCGGAGATGCCTGCTACAACGAACTGCAACAGCGCGAAAAGAAAACGTTGTGGTCCTATACCGCGGAGCGCCACAGCAACAATCACATATTCCTCGAGCGCGTTATCGAGACAGTTGACGGCCCGGTTCGTCACGTGGTTGCAACGGATGGCCATCCACCCACACCAGCGCAGATTGAAGGGGAGAATGTTCGCCACCAACAGTTGCTGAAAAATCCGGCCGGGAGGCGTGAGATCCAGAGACAACGGGACGATGACGACAAAACGATCGAAGAACTATTGCGCATTATTCCTGAGGCCTTTATTTTTGAGGATCAGGGCAGGGAGGGACAATCCGAGAGAATAGCGTTTCATCCAAATCCTGGGTTCAAGCCCAAGACCTATGAGCAGCGGATTTTGCACGCTTTGGATGGGATAGTTTTCATCGATCTTCACGAGAAGCGAATAGCACGCCTTTCTGGTTCACTGGGAACACGCGTAAAGTTTGGGTACGGCTTGATCGGCCGCGTGGAGCAAGGCGGCACCACGGAAATTACGCGCGTTCAGCTGTCGCCGGGAGTTTGGAAAACCAGCATGGAAAAAATCGACATCGAAGGGCGATTTGTAATGCTCAAAACAATCAATAAGCATCAAGATGAGAGTAGAACTGGTTTTGAGCCGGTAGCACCAGACACAACGTTCGCGCAAGCGCTCAACCAAATTGAAGAAAAATAATCTTGCGGTTGCTAAGAATCGTTACTCGGCAAGACCTCGCGGAGGTACACGCCCGCGTCCATGGCAAAACAGAAGGTGTGATTTGTGAACTCTCGACCTGCTGTCCAATACGTCCGTCCGATTACGCAGCCAGCCCCTTAGTAAAGATCTGGCTTCGCCTGGAAATGCGAGACCCACTGGCATCAAGTGCAATGCTCTTTACGAGAATTGGTTTCTTCACCTGTCCTCCGTCGCTCGAGCCGGGGTCCTAAGCTCTCCGCCAATTTGTATCGAGCACGATGCATCCGCGCCTTCATCGCGTTCAGCGTGATACCCAGTCGTCTCGCGGCTTCTTCCAGCGAGTGCTCTTCCATGGCGCAAAGGACAAATGCCGTGAATAGCGGGGGCGATAGCTGTCCCACATTCGTTTGAATCATTTCCCTCAACTCGGTGTGGGCGAACAGTTGCTCAGGATTTGGATCCTCATCGTGTAAGAGATCTGATATGGGAACTTCACTCTCTGGAGGTGTGGCGTCGAGCGAAGTCACACGCAGCCCTCTGGCACGTCGTCGCCGCATGAGTGCCGCATTGACGACGATGCGGGTCAACCACGTCGAGAACTTGGAGCGCCCCTCGAAGCGCGCCACATTGCGGTACGCCGACAGAAGCCCGTCCTGCAAAGCGTCTTCCGCGTCTTCGGTGTTTCCCAAAATACGTCGGGCAGTTCCGAGCAACTGCCGTTGGTACCGGCGGAACAGTGTCTCGATTGCCTGGTCATTTCCGCCCTGGCTCGCCCGAACGAGTGCCTCTTCCCATTTCGTTTCAGTCGTAATGCATCGGCTTCCCATTTCCCGCCTCCAAAGGTTTTCCCGTCTGGCAAGACGAATGACCCTGTCCTTCTGAACACTGCATCACATTGTTGTCACGGCTGGAGCGTGGTGCCGTGGGGAAATGAGATATCTGCGTGAGGAATTGATTGCTTAATGGTTTTACGGCGAAGTCGGTATTCGCTAGAGCCATCATGGAGAGCGAAGGAGGTAAGTCGGCGGTGGGCAGGAGTCATGGAAGGAGCCAAGAAAACAGCGGGGTGCCCCGTCGGTATCTGCTCGCAGTGAACGATGATTTCGCACAGACCTAAGAAAGGCATAGACTCGTTCGAATCCTCCGCCATGCTTCAATCGGAGTTGAACGGTTCAATGGAATTTCGAATTGATGAACAAGCAGATCTGTCCTTGTTTTGAGTTATTGGCTGAGGAGGCGGCGAGTGAGCAGCTTAGGGTGGCGGAAAGCGCCGCGCCCAATCAAGACAATTCGACTTGAGCCTGACTCATGATTAGGCCGGCATGGAGAAGATCTAATACGGGGATCGGTGCGCACGACTGTGCTGCGCCGAGAGAAATTCTAGAATTGCAGGATGGGCTACGCTGGGCTGATCGGTATCGAAAATGTGGCTGGCTTGTGCGATCAATACGAGTTTGGCCCCTGGAATACGCTCGGCGATCAGCTTCGCATTTGCGGATGGGATGAGCCGATCGGTTTCGCCGTGGATGACGAGTGTCGGGGTGGAGATTTGCAAGATGCGGCTGTAGGCCTCCCAGCCAAAAATTCCTTGAAGCTGGCCGGCGTAACCCTGTGGAGTGGGATACCACTTCATGCGGATGGCCATGTCCTCGTCGATGCGCTCCCGCGAGGTGCCAGCGTCGTAGATGAACGGGATGATAGCTTCCTTGGATTCTTCGGGCGTCAGGTCACGGCGCATTAGAATTTGGAGCGCTTCAGGCTCGGCCCGTACCGCATCGGGACCTCCCGGTGCGGTGCATCCTAAAATTAGTGAACGCACGCGGTTTGGGTATTGAAGCGCAAATTCCTGCGCAATCATGCCACCCATGGAAATGCCAAAGACGTGCGCGCGCTCCACGCCAGCAGCATCCAGAACGGCAGCCGCGTCCGAAGCCATCAACGGGATGGAATAAACACCGGCGGGGACATCGCTTTGGCCGATGCCGCGATTATCGAATGCGATGGTGCGATAACGGCTGGCGAGCACGGGGCGGCTGCGATGCCACATATAGGAGGGATAACTGAGGCCCATGATGAGCAATAGAGGTTCGCCGGAACCCTGTTCATCCCAATAGAGTTTGGCGTTTTGATTTTCAACAAAGGGCATGCGGTCTCCGGCTGGCGTAGATGGCAATCGTGAGAACGTCTGGATGGAAGACCATGGAATCCGATAGTCACCCACAGATGCATGTTACTAACACGGCCGCCATTGTATATAATCCGGTTCACCATGCCAAATCAAGAAACGCAATACCACGTCGCCGACAGGGTCGCCACCATTACGCTGAATCGGCCGGATAAATTGAATGCCTGGACGGCGGTGATGGAGCGCGAAGTGCGCGCCGCGATGGACGACGCAGAGCACGATGAAAACGTTCGGGTGATTGTCCTTACGGGCGCTGGGCGCGGATTCTGTGCAGGCGCGGATATGTCGCTGCTGAGCACCGTGGCGGAGAAGGGAATCGATGAAGCGCGACGCGCACAGAGTGTGCAACCTACAAGAGAGAGTGCCGAGGGTGTGCGAAAGGATTTCCAGAAGAAATATTCCTATTTTCCCGCGGTCGCCAAGCCGGTGATCGCGGCCATCAACGGGCCGGTGGTGGGCTTGGGATTGGTGATTGCTCTGTATTGTGATCTGCGGTTCGCTTCCGACGCAGCGCGTTTTGGCACAGCTTTCGCACAGCGAGGGCTGATCGCCGAATACGGAATGGCTTGGATGTTGCCGCGCCTCGTTGGACACGCCAACGCGCTGGACCTGCTGTTTACCGCAAAAATGATCGATGCGGAGGAGGCGCTGCGAATGGGGCTGTTGAATCAGGTTTTTCCGCGCGAAACGTTTCTGGAGAGCGTGCAGAAGTACGCAGCGGAGCTGGCGTCGAGCGTTAGCCCGCGGTCGTTGCGGGTAATCAAGCGACAAGTGTATGACGCCATGTTTCAGACTCTGGCGGAATCGTTTGAACAATCCGAGCAGGAAATGCTGGCGAGCCTGCAATCCGAAGACTTCAAAGAGGGTGTGGCACACTTTATCCAGAAGCGCGCTCCGGTTTTCTCCGGCAGATAGGGAACGTGCGATGAACTTCGAATTCAGCGACAAAGTGAAGGACCTGCAGCGCCGTGTGCAAGCGTTCATGCTCGAGCACATTTATCCAAATGAGCAGCGCTTCCACGACGAGACCGAGAAGAATCGGTGGCTGCCCACGAGGATCGTGGAAGAGTTGAAACCGAAAGCCCGCGCTGCCGGTCTGTGGAACTTGTTTTTGCCGGAAAGCGAGCACGGCGCAGGGCTGACCAATCTCGAATACGCACCGCTTTGCGAGATCATGGGCGGCAGTCACATGGCGCCGGAAGTGTTCAATTGTTCGGCGCCGGACACGGGCAATATGGAAGTGCTGGCGCGGTATGGTACGCCGGAACAGAAGAAGCAGTGGCTGGCGCCGTTGCTTGCAGGAGAGATCAGGTCGTGTTTCGCGATGACGGAACCGGCCGTGGCTTCCTCTGATGCGACGAACATTAAGGCTAAAATCGTCCGCGAAGGCGACCACTACGTTGTGAATGGCCGGAAATGGTGGACGTCCGGGGCTGGTGACCCGCGTTGCAAGATTGCAATTTTCATGGGCAAGACGGATACAGCGGCTCCGGCTCACAAACAGCAGTCCATGATTCTGGTGCCGATGGACGCGCCTGGAGTAAAGGTTGTGCGAATGTTGACAGTGTATGGGTACGACCATGCGCCGCACGGGCATGGCGAAGTCACGTTTGAGAACGTCCGAGTTCCCGTTTCGAATATTCTACTCGGCGAAGGGCGTGGATTTGAGATTGCGCAAGGGCGGCTAGGGCCTGGCCGAATTCACCACTGTATGCGATGCATTGGTGTTGCGGAGCGCGCTCTAGAAACGATGTGCAAGCGGGTGCAAACACGGGTGGCCTTCGGAAAAACGCTGGCCGAACAAGGAACGATTCGCGCAGATATCGCAACCTCGCGCATGGAGATCGAGCAGGCCCGGCTGCTGACGCTGAAGGCCGCGTACATGATGGATACGGTGGGAAACAAGGCGGCGCGCGCTGAAATAGCGATGATCAAAGTTGTTGCGCCCAACTTGGCTCTGCGCGTGTTGGATCGGGCAATTCAAGCACATGGAGGCGCAGGAGTTTCGCAGGATACGTTTTTGGCGAGCTCCTGGGCCATGTCACGGACGCTGCGGCTGGCCGACGGACCAGATGAAGTACATATCGAATCGGTTGCAAAGTGGGAACTGGCCAAGAGCAAGAACGCGACCGCACCGTAAGATGCGCCCTCCTGATGAAACAAATGTGCGAGGTAATCACGAAAGGTCTACTAGGAGAAGTTGATGCCGCCAGTGGCAGTTAAGAATCCGCTAGCGTTGAATGAATGGGTGGGCAAGGAAATTGGGGTGACGGAATGGTTCCGCGTTTCGCAGGAGCGGATCGAACAGTTTGCAGAAGCGACGGAAGACCGGCAATGGATTCACGTTGATCGTGCGAAAGCGAGCAACGAATCACCCTACGGCGCGACAATTGCGCATGGGTTTCTTACTCTATCCCTGATCAGCCACCTCGTGAAAGAGTTGATTCAAGTTCAAAGCGGCGTGCGACTGGCGGTCAATTACGGGTTGAACCGCGTGCGCTTTCCTTCGGCGGTGCGGGCCGATTCCAGGATTCGCGCACGCATTGTGTTGAACGCATTAAAAGAGCTGGCCGATGGCGTGGAGGCGATTTACGCAGTCACGATCGATTGCGAACACACGGAAAAGCCGGGTTGCGTTGCGGAGTGGATCGTTCGCTACTACGCGTGATCCGCTGCGGCTGCCCGTGCTTTCGTCGCCCGAAACTGAGGGAACTACGCTAGATACGTCCCGTTTGGGCACCGTGTAAAGCAGCCCGCAGTAGGAACTGAATCTTCTCGGGCATGGACGCGAAGCGTTCGTCCTTCGTCAACCCCTGTTGGTAGCGAAAGTAAATTTGTTGCACGATGACGGCCAATTTGAAACGCGCGAACGTGAGGTAGAAAGCAATCTGAGAAACATCACTGTGCGTCTGCCGAGCGTAGTGCTGCACGAATTCTTCGCGTGTGAAGCTGCCGGCGTGGGTTGTGGGGCCCCAGCGATTTTGCTGCAACTCCTCGGGATCCGTTGGATCGATCCAATAGGCGAGCGCGGTGCCGAGATCGGAAAGTGAGTCGCCGATGGTGCACATCTCCCAATCGAGAACGCCGACAATCTTCGTGATGTCGTTCGAATCGAGGACAATGTTGTCGTATTTGTAGTCATTGTGAATCAGCGAAGTGGTGCGCGTGGATGGTATGTGCTGTTGCATCCACGCGGAGATTTTCTCCACTTCCAGATAGTCGTGGGTTTTGGAACCGTAGTAGCGCTCAATCCACCCACGGACCTGGCGTTCCAGATAGCCTTCCGGCCTTCCTAGATCGGATAGACCCACCGCTGCGTAATCCACGTGATGCAGGCGCACGAGATTTTCAACAAAGGATTCGCTGAGCCGCCGTGCCTTTTCTGCGGAGAAATCCAAACCGCGCGGCAAGCTTCTGCGAAGAATGATCCCGTGAATCGGCTCCATCACATAGAATGGCGCGCCGAGAATGGAATCATCATTGCAGTAAAGAAGCACTTCAGGAGCCGGCGCGTAGACGGAGCGCAGCTTCGAGAGTACGCGAAATTCGCGGCCCATATCGTGGGCCGATTTTACCTTGCTGCCGAAGGGCGGACGGCGAAGAACCAACTCCCTGTCACCGAGTTGCACCGCATACGTTAGATTGGAATGGCCGCTGGGATATTGGCGGACCTGGAGCGCGCCCGTTTCATTCGGAAACTGAACACGCAAGTAGGGCTCGAGTTTAGCTAACTCCAGCTCTTCGCCGGATCGAATGGCTGCGGGATGGTCCAGCAAATCGCTCATTTGAGAGTCACCCTAACGGTAGCTCAGCATTGCAGGATCCACGATGTGCCCATGAGAATTGAAACTGCTGAGAGTAAAGCGCTCCGCGTCATACAGAAATTCACTCCAAGAAGAGTTGCGCGACATCCAGCTCACTTGTAAGGTGCGTTCTGGAGAGAGTTGCAAAGCACGCTGCATGGCTATCGCGGTGGGACCACCGGACGTGAAAATCGCCACCCGTTCTCCGCGAGGGCCAGCGTCGAGGAATTTTGAGAGGCCGGAGTTCACCCGCGAGCAAAACTCCAGCCAAGTCTCAACCCCCTCCGGAGTGATTTCGCCTTGCACCCACTTTCCAATCACCGCCTCGAATACTTTTTGAAATGTAACACGCCGACGACCAGAATCCGCGGCTGACTGAAACGCGGCATGAAGATCGCGGATACGTTGGTCCTTTTTTAGCAAAGCGGGCAGGCCGCGTTCGAGTACGGACTCCCCTTGATATTCATCGAATTCGGAGAGCACCAGCGGCCGGGGAAACTTGAGACCGCTTTTTTCGAAGGCTTCGCTCACCAGCCTGGCGGTGTCTTTCTGCCTGATACGCGGACCGACGCATACGCGATCGAAAACGACGTTGCGCTGCGCCCAATACTCACCAAGCAGGCGTGCCTGCGCTTCGCCGAGCTGGGACAATTTGTCATAGTTCTGCTCCAGGAACGAAGCTTGCGCATGACGGACGAGAAAGAGAATCCCCATTGGTAGTCAGGCCCTTCCGTCAAACGTTATAGCGCAAGTGTCGCGAAGGATGAAATCCGGCCGCGCTCCAGCTTTGAATGTACATCATCCCTGAGAAACGCAGGCTCTAGGCGGTTGCGACCTGATCTCTGCTGAACTCGGCGAATGTTTTACCTTGCTCCGCAAGGCGCTCGAGGAGCGGAGCGGGCTGCCAGATTTCGCCGTGCTGACGCTGGAATTCGGAGACGCGCTCATAAACTTGTTTGAGGCCGACGGTGTCGGCGTACCACATCGGGCCGCCGCGATGCGCGGGAAATCCGTAGCCGTTGATATAAATAATGTCGATGTCCGAAGCGCGCAGCGCGTAACCTTCTTCAAGAATGCGCGCGCCTTCATTGACCAGCGCGTAGAGACAACGGTCTGCGATCTCCGCGGCGGAGATTTGACGCTGTGCAATCCCCGCTTCTGCGACCCATTTGGCGATAAGCTCAGCCACAAGAGGATCAGGAGTCGCGCGGCGCTGGTCGTCGTACTTGTACCAACCAGCGCCGGTTTTCTGGCCGTACCGGCCGAGCTCGCAAAGGCGATCTTCCGTAAACGGCTGGCGAATCCCGGGAACTTCCAGGTGGCGATATTCTTTACGGATGCGCCAGCCAACGTCGAGGCCCGCGAGATCGCCAGTGGCGAGTGGGCCCATGGCCATGCCAAAATCCGAAAGGGCGCGGTCCACGGCTTCGACGCTTGCGCCTTCTTCGACGAGGAATTGGGCTTCGCGGCGGTAGGGGCCAAACATGCGATTGCCGACAAAACCGCGGCAGTTGCCTACGAGCACTCCCACTTTGCCGAGCGTTTTAGAAAGCTGCATGCACGTGGCGATCACTTCCTTTGAGGCAGCCTTGCCACGGACGATTTCCAGAAGGCGCATGACATTCGCGGGGCTGAAGAAATGCGTTCCGATGACGGACGCGGGCCGCGAGGTGGAAGCAGCGATCTCGTCGATGCTTAGAGTAGAAGTGTTGCTGGCGAGAATGGCGCCCTGCCTGCACACGCGATCCAATTCCTTGAAAACTTCCTTCTTGAGTGCCATGCCTTCGAAAACGGCTTCGATCACCAGGTCCACGCTGGAGAAATCGTCGTACGTTAGCGTCGGAGTGATGCGCTTGAAGCGCTCTTCGGCAACCTGCTGAGAGAAACGGCCACGCTGAACGGAGTTCGCGTAGTTCTTCTGGATGGTGGCCAGGCCGCGATCGAGCGCAGGCTGGTCCGCATCCTTGAGAATGACCGGAATTCCTGCGTTTGCCAGCACCATAGCGATCCCACCGCCCATGGTGCCCGCGCCGACAACGGCGGCGGATTTAATCGGAATCATGGGAGTCTCTTTCGGGACGTCGGGGATTTTGTTCACCTCGCGCTCGCTGAAAAAAACGTGAATAAGTGATTTGGACTGTTCGGAGAAGAGGCACTCAATGAAGAGTTTCTGTTCCAGTTTGCAGCCTTCTCCGAAGGACAGTTTCGTGGCCGCTTCCACGGCATCAATGGCGGCAACTGGAGCGAGCAGGCCGCGCTGTTTTTTGGCAGCCGTTTCGCGCGCGGAGGAAAAGATTTGGGCATTCTCCGCTGCGTTTCCGAGTTTTTCATTGCGTTCGCGCGTTTTGCGAGCAGGTTTAGACGCGGCTTCGCGTGCAAATGCAACCGCTCCGGCAAGGAGATCGCCTTCGATGATGCGGTCGACAATGCCAAATTTCAGCGCTTCTTCTGCTTTGACCGGATTGCCGCTCACGCACATCTCGACCGCTTTCGCTACGCCGGCGAGCCTTGGAAGTCGCTGCGTGCCTGCCGCGCCAGGAATAAGACCGAGCTTCACTTCCGGCTGGCCTACCTGCGCACTAGGAACAGCAACGCGATAGTGACCAGCCATTGCTAGTTCCAAACCGCCGCCGAACGCCGTTCCGTGAATCGCCATCACCACAGGCTTGCTGCTGTCTTCGATTTTCAAAAGCAGCGGAAGCAGGCCAGGGCCGCGCGATTTGCCCGAAGTCATTTTGCCAAATTCTTTTATGTCCGCTCCGGCGACAAAGGTGCGGCCGCCGCCGATCAGGACCGCGGCTTTGACGCTGTCGTCCCTGACAATCTGGTCCAGCGCTTCTGAAATTCCCTCCGGAACACCGGGGCTTAGAGCGTTGACGGGAGGATTGTTGATGGTAATGACGGCAATACCATTGTCTTTTGTGAGTTGCACTAGATCGGTCATAGAAGGGCTCTCTCGTTTCTTGATTTATGCGCTTTTTGCGGAGACGTTGCCGGCATCGATCACCATGGAGGCGATGCGCTCGCGGTGAAACGTGGCGTCGCCGAATGCCGTTTCCGACGCCTTCGCTCGGCGGTAGTAAAGGTGAAGATCGTTTTCCCACGTGAAGCCCATGCCGCCGTGAATCTGGATACCACGGTTGCCGACGGTGCGGCCAGCGTCGCTGGCATACATTTTGGCGATGGAAACGGCGGTCGCTGCATCCGGGGAATTTTCTTCCAGCGCCCACCCGGCGTAGTACACGGCGGAACGGGCGCTTTCTGTTTCCAGGTACATGTCGGCACACTGGTGTTGGACGGCCTGGAAAATTCCGATGGGCTTGCCAAACTGTTTGCGGGTTTTGGCGTACTCGACAGTGAGGTCGAGTGTCCGCTGCATTCCGCCAACCAATTCGGCAGCCAATGCGGCGGTGGCGATGTCGAATGCTCGCGCGAGGTCCTTCGGGGAGCCGATTTCCTCGGCAGGAGTATTGCTGAATTCGACGACGTAGAGTTTGCGCGTCAGGTCCATCCCGGACATCGGGGAGATTTTTAGTCCGGGCGCTTTGGAATCCACCAGGAAGACTCCGTTGCGCGCCACCACGGCGATAAAGTCGGCGATCGCCGCGTCCGAGACAAAGAGTTTTTCGCCGGTAAGCTTGCCGTTGCTGGCGCCCAGTCGAGCGTCATGTGGGTTCCAGCTCGCGTTGGCTTCCAGAATGGCTGTGGTGGCGCGAACTTCTCCACGACAAATAGGCTCGAGATATTTCTTCTTGTGCGCAGGTGTGCCTATGGCCTCCAAAATGGAACCGGTCAAAACGACGGTCGAGAAAAATGGACCAGGCAAGAGCGCACGCCCCGCCTCTTCCATCAGTAGCATGAGTTCGACTTTGCCGAGGCCGACACCGCCGTAGGCTTCTGGAAAAATGATGCCGGTGTAACCTTGGTCGGTTAGCTTCGACCAAAGCGCGGCGTCGTAGGCGGTATCGGTCTCCATCAAGCGCCGCATTTCGGTGCTCGGACACTCTCCGGCGAAAAACTTGCGCGCGCTGTCTTTCAAGAATTCCTGACTCTCGCTCAGACCAAATTGCATGGCGTATCCCCTTAGTAGCTTCTGGGCAGGCCGAGAACGAAATGCCCAATGATGTTCCGCTGGACCTCGGAAGTGCCGGCTTCGATCGTGTTCCCCCGGGTGCGCAGGTACGCGTACGACCAAATCCCCTTGTCGACAGCATGCGGATCACCGCCCAGCAGTTGACCGTAGGAACCGAGGAGCTCTTGCGCGATTTGCTGGAGGCGCTGATTGAGTTCGCTCCAGAAAATTTTCTGGATCGAGCCTTCGGGCCCGGGTACGCCGGTGGCCGTGATCCGGCTAAAAGCCCGCATCTGATTGAAGCGCATGATTTCAATCTCTGCGCTGCACTGCGCCAGCTTTTGCCGTATGAGCGGATCCTCGGCCGCGGGCCGGCCGTTGCGCTGCGTGGTCCGCGCGAGTTCGATCAGGCGGGTAATGAAGCGCTTGAAGATTAGGTGCAGGCGAGCGCCGTACGAGCCCCGCTCATACATGAGCGTGCTCATCGCCACATTCCATCCGTCATTCACTTTTCCGAGGACATTTTCGACGGGGACTCTCACATCGCGGAAGAACAGCTCGTTGAATTCAGATTCTCCTGTCATCTGGCGCAGAGGCCGGACCTCGACGCCTGGCGATTTCATATCCACGAGGAGGACTGTGAGCCCCTTGTGTTTCGGTGCGTTCGCGTCGGTGCGCACCACGAGCTCGCACCAGTCGCCGACCCATCCGTAGCTGGTCCAGACTTTTTGGCCATTCACGATGTAGTGATCGCCATCCAGCCGCGCTTCCATCTGCAAACCGGCAAGGTCGGAGCCGGCGTTCGGTTCAGAAAAACCCTGGCACCAGATCTCTTCCGCGCTCAGAATTTTTGGAATGTGGCGTTTTTTTTGTGCTTCCGTGCCGCACGCGATGATTGTTGGCCCAATGAGCCCCAAACCGAGCGAGTTGGCCATGGGCGGCGCTTCCACGCGCGCCATCTCTTCCCAAAATAGCGCCTGCTGCATCAGCGTGGCGCTGCGGCCCCCATATTCCTTGGGCCACGATACTGCGGCCCAGCGGCCTTCCTGCAGCTTCCGTTGCCACGCGCGCAGGTAGGGAAAAGATTCCTCGATGGGCTTTTCGCGCCACTCGTTCCAGTCTTTCGGAACGTTGGAAGCAAGCCACGCACGGAGTTCATCACGAAACGCCGACTCCTCGGCGGTCAACTTTAAATCCATGGAAATTGCTCCTTCCCTTTGGAGACGCGAATCGTTCCCGCTGAGAAATCTTGCTTAGGCGCTGCCTTTCTGTATTTTGAAATCCGGGCGAATTGTATCCCTGCCCTCCCAATATTTTTTGCGTAGATCTTTCTTTAATATTTTTCCAGTGCCGGTTTTGGGCAAACTCGCCACGAATTCGAAGGAGCGAGGACATTTGTAGTGAGACAGTCGCGAGCGGCAGAACTCCAAGAGCTCGGCCTCCGTGACGACGGCATCCGGTTTTAAGACCACCAGAGCCTTAGGGACTTCGCCCCACCTCTCGTCGGGAACGGGAAGCACCGCGGCCTCTAAGACCTTAGGGTGGGCAAGGATTGCCTTTTCAACTTCGAGAGAGGAGATATTCTCTCCGCCGCTCACGATGATGTCCTTCTTGCGATCGACGATGAGCAGGTAGCCCTCTTCGTTGAGCGTGGCCATGTCCCCGGTGTGGAACCATCCGCCGCGCAGGGCTTCGGCGGAAGCGGCCGGCTGGCGCCAGTAGCCCTCCATCACGCCATCACTCCGCGCGATGATTTCGCCGATCGTTTTCCCATCGCGCGGAACGTCGTTCTCATTGGCGTCCACTACGCGCAGTTCCGTGCCCGGAAACGCGTATCCGGTCATGGCCTGGCCGGCGTAGCGCTGTTCGCCTTCCCAACCCATACCCAGCTTCATGGGAGAAATCGAGAGCGAAGGGCAAGTCTCCGTCAGCCCATAACCCGAAAAGCATTCGCAACCGAGCTCCCTTTCGACCTCGCGAATGAGCGTCGGCGAAGACGCAGCGCCGCCGATCACGATGCGACGCAAGCTGCTCAAATTGTATTTGTGGCGCTCCGGGCAATTCACCAGTGCCGTGGCCATGATTGGAACAACGCTGAAGGAACGGACGCCTTCCTTTTCAATCAGCCGGAAGACTTCTTTGGTTTCGAAGCGCTGCATCATCACGTGCTTTCCCCCAAGCAACGTGAGGAAATGCGCGACGCCCCAGCCGTTCGCGTGGAAAAGTGGAATGGTATGCAGCTCGACGGATCCGTTTTCGGTGTTGAATCCCATACAAACATTCTGCGCATGCAGATAAATATTCCTGTGTGTCAGCATCACGCCCTTGGGATTGGCGCTCGTGCCGCTCGTATAGAACAGCTCGGCCAGCGCGTTTTCATCGATGGAGGCGATGTCGGCGCGATGCGGGTTCGCTGCTTCAAGAAGAGCGTCATAGTTATGTGGAGAGAGCCAAGACGCTTCCGGTGTTCCGTCCAGTTGGCAAAAGGTTTTCACGCATGGGATATCCGCACGGAAAGACTCGACCAATCCGAGAAACTGCTTCTCAACAAATAGAACTGTTGCCTCTGCATCATTGAGGACGTAGCTCAGTTCACTCGGCGCAAGCCGAATGTTCAGAGGCAGCAGAACCGCACCTGCTTCCAGCACTCCGTAGTACGCTTCCAGCAAGCGGTGGCAATTCGTGCTGAGAAAAGCGACGCGGTCGCCGGGCTGGATGCCAGCTTGACGCAGAGCCCCAGCAAGCCGCCGGGTGCGACCGGCAAATTGCGCGTAGGTAAACCGCTCTTGATTGCAGACCACTGCCGTTCTCTGCGGATACTGCAGCTCGGCGTAGCGGAGAAACCGCAAGGGGGTAAGAGGAATGTTCATTGCGAGTCTCGCCTCGATCAGGCGGATTGCCCTCCATCGACCACCAGGACGTGCCCGGTCACAAAATCGGATGCATTCGAGGCAAGAAAAATGGCAGCTCCCTTCAAGTCCTGTGGCCCGCCAAAACGGCCCAACGGTATGCCCGCCAACAACGATTCCTTGTTTCGCTCAATCACCTTTTCCGACATGTCAGTCGGAAACCATCCTGGCGCAATCGCATTCACTTGAATATTGTGCATCCCCCATTTGCAAGCCAGGTCCTTCGTGAAAATTATCACTCCACCCTTGCTGGCGCTGTAGCCGATGGCGGAGAATCTTGGAGGCGAACCGCGCAGTCCCGCTACGGAAGCGATGTTGATAATCTTCCCGCGGCGTTGTGCGATCATCACCTTGCCGACGGCCTGCGAAAAAAGAAACGTGCCCGTCAGGTTGGTTTCAATCACCTTGTTCCACTGCTCGAGGGTCATCGCTTCCACGGGCGCGCCCCAGGAAGTGCCCGCATTGTTGACCAAGATGTCGATGCGTCCGAACTTTTTGACCGCGGCGTCGGCAACTTCCTGAATGCTCGCGGGCTGTTTGACGTCGCAGCCAAGCGCGAGAACCTCCACGCCGAGCTTCTGCAATTCCGTGGCGGCCTGCAGGCAGCGCTCTTTCTTGCGCGCGCAAAGCACAAGATTCGCTCCCATTTCCGCCAGGCCCTCGGCCATCTGCCGGCCGAGTCCCACGGAACCGCCCGTGACGATGGCCACCCGGCCGCTAAGGTCGAAGATCTGTTTAGTTTTCAGGCTGCCAGCCATAGCACGAACATAGCTTCTTCTCGCGAATAAATATGTGTGTATATATCATATGTTATTTACTAGCGCTAGTTGGCAGGCCGTCTGCCATGCTCTTCGCTGGCCCTGCTCTCGCTGGGCATGCGAATAGGATTCAAAAACCCATCTAGATGTTCCTTAGTGCTCTCCAAACGGCGAGAACGGGTCGCCGCACAAAAATCCAACTTCACACTCTTCCGTGGCTGCATCAAACGGCCGGAGGTATCTGCTCGGATGGAATTCGATATACGCTGGGGGAACAGAAACGATACCCTGCTGCGTTCCGAAAATGTTGAATCCAGGCCCCAGCGCTACCGCGGCTTTGTTCAGGTCGCTAGCATCGACGTCGTGCCATCTTCCCGTGTCCAAGCGGTGGACGAGCGTCTCAACGGCGGCGATCGTTTCCGCAGGCGTAAAGGCGCAATGCCCCGCGCGATCGACAAAGGTCCGCCGCAGGAATTCTCCGTTCCCTTCTTCGTCGACCACTTTCTTGTAGGCGCTCTCATTCTGAACCACGACCAGGCCATCGCCCTTGGTATGCAGCGTCAGCACGGGAATGTGAATCTCGCCATCGAAAATGATATTCCTCTCGAGGTAGCGCACGGCCTCGGGATCGGCGCTGATTCTTACGGTCTCATTCAAAAGCTTTAGATCGGCGTCGAGGTCCAGACCGGCCGCCTCGTAAAGCGCGCGTACCTGGTTGTGCCCAATCGAGCGCTCCAACTGCCTCCGGTAGTCAACACCTGTGTTCCAGGAAACATTACCCTGCGCGCGCGCTTCGAGCTCTGCACGAAACGCAAATGCGAACGGAAAGTCTACCTGTTGATCCCACTGGAACTGATTAAATTCCTGTTCGGCAAAATCGGTGGGCGCCGGCTCCGGTGACAACGGAGTGAACCATCCGGGCAAGTCCCCCAGCGCTCCCACCAGTGCGATCCGCGCTTGCCCTTGCGGTGTGGCTTGCGCCTCCGCAAGCGCGATTTCGGCGACATTGAGATTGGCTACAGGATCAGCAATGTTGACAAGCTGCAGCCCAGTTCCCGGCGCAAGCAGCGTTTTGAACGCGAACACCGCATCCAGCGCGGTGTTCCAAGTGGCCACACCGCCGGACAACACGCCGCACATGGGCAGCGCCGCCACAAAACGCTCCGGATTTCGTTGGATGAGCCCCGCAGTGATGATTCCGCCGAGCGAGTGTCCCCACGCAACGGTCCTCTTCGGGCGTTGGAACGTCTTTTCAAATACCTCAAGTACGGCAATTTGGTCCTGCAGTGCCTCATGGATAGCCCACCCCGTCGTGGCGTAGGAAGACCCCGCCAAAGCGTAACCACTGGAAAGCATAAAAAAACGCGTGAAAGGATCGCCGACATCTTGCGCAGGATTGGGAGTTCCCGGCACCACATAGCCGTGACTGTAAAGAAACAACGTACCGTTCCAATTTGCCGGCACTTCGATGAGATATGTTGCTCCGTCCTTCAGCGTTCCCGCGTGAGTCGTGACACCCGTCTGTGCTCGCGTCGGGCCCGCAAAGGAGAGAACGACAAGTGGCACCAACGCAAAAAAGAGGGCTACGTGCTTCGCTATCCGCCGCATAAAGAATCCTCCCTACCTTAAGTCTGGGGACAAGAATTGAGCGTTCCAAAACCCTCCACGCATCGGCGTAACGGCTTGTCAGCACGAATTCGCCGGCAGCATCCTCTCGTGCGTGCCAGCCATCACTCAGCCGCTGTACTTAGAACATGAGGCGCAGTCCTAGCTGAATTTCACGCTTGGGAAAAGCGGAAGTAAAGCCAAGCGGCTGGCTCGGAGAGAGAGCTGCGCTCCCGTGAACGTCAAAACTGGTGTTACCAGTAGCGCAGGTACCGGCGACCGGGCAGACAGTTGGCCCTGTTTGAATGCCGAAAAGTGGATTCACCACGTTGTTCACGCTTGCGAAGTTGGTATGGTTGGCGATGTTGAATCCCTCTGCTGTAAAT
>Ga0210409_10000756_pt1 | contig 47682 bp, 25 predicted proteins | sample IncBWH17MmetaG_FD_161649 | JGI IMG/M metagenome (GOLD analysis project Ga0210409, IMG submission 161649) | Forest soil microbial communities from Barre Woods Harvard Forest LTER site, Petersham, Massachusetts, United States - Inc-BW-H-17-M | ecosystem: Environmental > Terrestrial > Soil >... | reverse complement strand
TCCCACGTCCCAAACTCTTCGCACGCCTGCCGACTAAAAGTCGGCGATACAGCAGACCAGAGGTCTGCGCTACGCCCAGCCGTTCCGCTGGTTGACATCGAAATGCGGCGGCGTATTTTCTGAGTGACGCTTGCAGCGCAGCAATGGGGCACGCGAAGCAAATGCTGGAATGAACCGAAGAACCCTGCTCAAATTCGTAGCGCTATTCCCGTTAGTCGGGCCGACGATTGCCAAGGCGCTGGTCAAACCTGATTTGAAGCCGGCTCTGAGTTACGGGCCCTATATTCCTTCGTTTTTTCCTAAATGGGATAAAGCGGTAGATGGTTTGGAGGAAGCAGGGAAATGGGCCATCGAACTCGAACGCGCCCGGCTGCCGTCCGGCATGGTGACGCCGCGTGTGGGTCAGGTTTGGGAGACCGTTCGGGACTGCGAGGTCGGGCTTCGTCCGCACTTCGCTTCGCGGGAACGCCATATGCCCGAAACAAAGCAGACTGCCGCCGCGACTTGGAGACTTATGATGATGATGGGCGGCAAGACTCTCCTTCGCCAGGGCGAGAGAATCCGAATCCTTGGCCTTGATGACGAGAAGAAGCCGCTTCACGTGACTTTTCAGCCGGTTCGTTACAGTGAGTTGCACGCCGGCATCGTGCCAGAGGACGTTCGACAGGCCCCTGAATACGCGGGTTACGAACTGTCGGTGAAGACGGCGAAAACGATAGCCGATTTCGCCAAGGGTGTTTCACAGACTTATTTCAACGAGGCGTTCAGGCTGGTCGAGGACGTAGACTGAGCGGACCTTTCAACCTTCAACCTTTTAACGTTTCAACGTCTAACGTTTTAACGTTTTCAACATCTCCCGGCCCGCCAATGGCTCGGGTCAACTGCCGAACGGAGTCCCGCGACGCTCCGGACCGAGAGCGATGACGACTAGCCCAACCGTGAAGATCGTCAAGGCGGTCAGGGCCATGGCGGCGGCGTAGGTCCAGTGACGAGCAAACAGAGCTTCGAGGTAGCCCACGCTGCCCGCCAGCAGCACGCCGCATTGGTAGGCGAAACCGGGAAGAAAGCCGCGCACGGAATCCGGCGAAAGCTCGGTGATGTGCGCGGGAATCACACCCCAGGCGCCCTGCACCATGAATTGCATGAGAAAGGAGCCCAGCACGAGCCACGGCGTCAGCGGCGCGTAAGCCCATAGAGGGATCATCAAAATGGCCAGACCCAGGGCGGCCATCATTCCGCGGCGCCGCCCGAATCGGTCGGAGAGTAGCCCAAAAAGAACGCCGCCGCTCAACGCGCCCAGGTTGTAAATCACCGCAATCGTGGCCACCTGGCGCGGTGAGAAACCGCGCTGCTCTTTGAGAAAAGTCGGGTACATGTCCTGCGTGCCATGCGAGGAAAAGTTCATCATCATCATTAACGCGGTCAGATAGAGGAAAAGTTTCCAATGTGACACAATTGCGCGTCCCAATCCACTCCAGCTTTCATGCCGCGTTTTTTGCCAAACGGCGGATTCTTTTACCCGGTAGCGCACGAACAGGGCCAACAAGGCTGGGAGGCCGCCAATGAAAAACATGGGCCGCCAGCCCCAGTGCGGGAAGACAAAAAAATAGCAGCAGGCTGCCAACAGGTAGCCGACCGCGTAACCTTCCTGCAGCAGGCCGGAGAGCACGCCGCGCCAGCGGGCCGGCACTTTTTCCATTGCCAGCGAGGCGCCCACGCCCCATTCGCCACCCATGCCGATGCCGAAGAGCGCCCGCAGGATGAGGAACGTCGTATAGTTCGGCGCGAATCCCGAGAGCACCTCGATGATTGAGTAAAAGACGAGGTCAAGCATGAGCGGCAGGCGCCGGCCATAGCGATCCGCCATCAAACCAAAAATCAAGGCGCCGACAGGCCGAAACGCGAGCGTCACGGCAATCGTTGCCGCCATGGCCGGGATGTCAGTGTGAAAATCCTGTGCGAGCGCAGGAAGGGTAAAAACGACAACAAAGAAATCGAACGCATCCAGGGTCCAGCCCAGGAAACTGGCGATGAGGGCGTTGACGTAATCGCTAGTTTCGACGGCGGCTGTTGTCGTGAAGGGTTGATCGCTCATGGTAAGGTCACCGTCTATTCTGTTTCAATAGTGAGGACACTTGCTTAGAGTTGAGAGAAGAGGAAATGTTTGCGAGAAAAGAAATTTTTCCATCCTCGGAAAGGTCCGGAACGGATTGGAAAGGCTATCATGCGGGTTGAGTTTCGGCGGAGGTGGAGTTCCAAGCCCCGCATGATGGTGGAGCAGGGGACACCCATTCGCTGGTGGAATACTTGCGATTGGCCGCGGAGCCAGACGGGCTGAAATCCGTTGCATCCTGAAACAGCAATTCAAACCGCGGAATACGCGGAATACGCGAAATCAGAAAGATTTAAAGCTTAAAGGCCAATCACCATTTTCCTTCTCTAAACCCTTCGCTTCCTTTGTTTGCTAACGAATTCTACTCTGCAGTGGCCGACCAATGCTACCGGGTTCACTTTACACTCCACCACAAACCTTGTTCCACCCGAGGTCTGGACCCCTGTTTCTCAAGCACCGGTCATAGTCAACGGCCAATTTACAGTGACCAATCTCATGTCCGACTCACAGCGATTGGCGTCCAGCAAGACCGACAGTGATCTCCCGGCGTTAGCCGGCGCGATTCGTTAAGGGCTTGGACGATGGTAGGATTCACAAGATGCTTGCCCCAGCACATTGGACGTAATTAATTGCGTAGCATCATCAGGATAATGTTTGACAAGCGACTCGTCAATAAGGTTTTGTGTTGGTTGTGAGGCATGATATTGCAAAAGCAAAGGCGTCAAAACACTGGACGAGTTTGTGCCTAATCTTAGCTACTGCATTCGTTGGAGTGGGCCGGGCGCGAGAAACTCGATCGTTGGAAGGACGATGGGGGTTCCAACTCGATGAGCACAAGACAGGCATCAATGACAGATGGTACGCTGGGCCGCTGGCCGCAAACACCACTATCAAACTGCCTGGCACGATGGACGATGCTGGTCTGGGACCCAAAAATACCAAGCCACCGACGCTTGCCGGACCCTACCGTCTTTATGACTACGCCGGTCCCGCCTGGTATCAGCGCGAAATAGAAATCCCGGCCGCCTGGGCTGGTAAACGGGTCTCCTTATTTCTGGAACGATGCCGTTGGGTGACGAGCGTCTGGCTCGACGACCGGTTTATCGGCACGCAGGACAGCTTAATCGCGCCGCACGTTTATGACTTCGGGATAGGCCTCGCCCCGGGCAAACATCGGCTGACCATCTGCGTGGACAACACAGTGAAACTGGATCTCGGGCCATTCGTTTCCGCCTTGTTCGGCGGCACCCCGGGGAACATGAACGGGATCATTGGCCGCATCGAACTCGCCTCCACGCCTCCGGTGTGGATTGATGATGTCCAGGTTTATCCGGACCCGGACAAGCAACAAGCGCGAGTGGTGGTGAGAATCGGCAATGCGACGGGCAAAGCCGGGCATGGAACCATGAGCATTGCCGGCAAAAGCGTCGACGCGGCTTGGGATGCAAATGGGGGATTGGCAGAAACCATCGTGGATATGAGCGGGGCCAAGTTATGGGACGAGTTCTCGCCCAACCTCCACGACCTGATAGTGAAGTTTGGGGGAGACAGCCGCACGGTGCGGTTTGGCCTGCGCAAGTTTGCGGCCAACGGCACCCGGTTCACAATGAACGGGCGCACTGTCTTCTTGCGCGGCACTCTGGAGTGCTCGGTGTGGCCGCTGACCGGTTATCCGCCCACCGATATTTCTTCGTGGCAGCGGATTTATCGGGTCATCAAATCGTATGGGTTGAACTTTATGCGGTTCCACTCGTGGTGTCCGCCGGAAGCGGCCTTTGCGGCGGCGGATCTCGAGGGGGTTATGATTCAGGCAGAAGGCCCGCAAGCGAACGTCGAGGCCGGTCGCGACCCCAAACGCGATGCGTTCATCGAGGCGGAGTTCAAACGGATGGTGGATACTTACGGCAATCATCCGTCGTTCTGCATGATGACGCTCGGCAACGAATACGGCGGCAAGGCCGAGCTGCTGGCAAGCTGGGTGGATATGCTGAAGCAGCGCGATCCGCGTCATCTTTATTCGTCACCCTCCGAGGGCCAGAAGACGCCCAACCGGCAATGGACCGAACTGCAGGACGGGCGCGGCGTCCATGGGCCAGGCACCGAATCGGACCTGCGCAAGGTGGTGGCGAGCGATGGCCGCCCGATCATCGGTCACGAAATCGGCCAATGGATGTTCTTCCCTAATTTTAACGAAATGAAGAAGTACACCGGCGTGATGGCGGTGAAGAACTTCGAGATAATCCGCGATGACCTTGCGAGGAAACACCTGCTCGCCCTGGCGCCGCAGTTCGAACAGGCATGCGGCAAGCAAGCAGTGTTGCTGTACAAGGAGGAGATTGAAGTTTTACGTCGCACACCGGACTATGCCGGTTTTTCCTTGCTCGACCTGCACGACTACCCCACCCAAGGCACGGCCCTGGTCGGGCCGCTCGATCCGTTCTGGGATTCCAAAGGCTTCATCACCCCCGCAGCTTATCGACGGTTCTGCGGACCCACTGTGCCGCTGTTGCGCCTGCCCAAGCGCACCTACACGACTGACGAACCTTTCAAGGCTACCGCAGAAATCTCTCATTTCGGTCCTGCTGACCTCGTCAATGTACAGCCCGCCTGGGCGATCACCGACGGAAGCGGCAGCCATGTGGCTGCCGGGAAATTGCCTCAATTGAGCGTGCAGACAGGCAGCCTGACGCCGCTCGGGACAATCTCGGCATCCCTGCAAAAGGCTCGGGTCCCGGGCAAATTGACGGTAACGGTTTCTTTGGCTGGATTCTCAAATGACTGGGAAATCTGGGTTTATCCGCCCATAAAAGCGGTGGAGGCGCCGGCCAAAGTGTTGGTTAGCCGCGCCTGGGATGACTCTACAAAATCGGCACTGGCCGCCGGCAGCGCAGTCGTGTTGTTTCCTCAAAAGTTGAGCCGCAACCTGTCGCTTCGTGGCAGCCTCCTGCCGGTGTTCTGGAGCCCGGTCTGGTTCCCTTCGCAGCAGCCCAACGCCAACGGCATCCTTTGCAACCCTCGTCACCCGGCCCTGGCACAGTTCCCCACGGATTTGCACAGCAACTGGCAATGGTGGGAATTGCTGAACAATTCGCGCACGCTCATCCTGGACGATACGCCTGCCGAGTTCCGGCCCATTGTCGAGGTCGTGGACAACTTTGCCCGCAATCACAAGCTGGGTAACTTGTTCGAAGCGCAGGTTGGGGGCGGAAAAATGCTGGTTTGCACGATAGATTTGCCCGGACTCGCCGGTCGCTACCCGGCCGCCAGCCAGTTGCTCAAAAGTTTGTATGCCTATGCCGGTTCTTCGTCCTTCCGCCCCGCGCAGCGGCTGGAGGACGCGACGTTAGACAGACTGTTTGTGTCAAAATCGACGAACCTGTTGCAGCAGCTCGGCGCGAAGATTCACGCCGATAGCGAAGCGCCCGACCACGTGGCGGCCCTGGCGATTGATGATGATCCCGACACCTGCTGGCACACACAGTGGGAGCCCTCGCCTAAGCCAATGCCGCACGAGTTGGTGATTGATTTCGATCATGACGTCACTCTCACGGGTATTACTTACCTGCCGCGGCAAGACATGACTAACGGCCGCCTCGCCGAATGCGAGTTGTTCGCCAACGGCAGCCGGATTGCCTCGGTGACCTGGCCGAACACGAGTAAACTGCAGACCCTGCGATTCAATCAGCCAGTCACGACGCGCAGCCTGCGCCTGGTGGTGAAGTCCGAGGTCGACGGCCATCCTTTCGCGAGCGTTGCGGAGCTTGACGTGCTGGTTAAATGATCAGCGCAATCGCGATTGATAATCCGCAAGGCTCCGGCGCGCTCGAGCCAGCCTCCGGCTCGCCGGTTAGCAATCGCCGATACAGCCGACTAACAGTCGCGCTACGCGATGAGCGACGGCAAAACCCGCGATCCGCACGGACTTCAAAATAGATATCTTGGCCGCCGTCGGACTGCCAGCAACGCGGCGACCCGAACCTCATCCGGGGGGCTGAAAGCCTCAAAATGTTATAGCCCGGGCTGGAGCGAGCGAAGCGAGAGCAGGCCCGGGTAAACTCCCCCCTTTTCCTTTCGAGCCCTGCAGGGGCGTCACCTTCTCCTGACCTCTGTCGCAGCGAGTATCATTTGTCCCCTAGCCCGGCGTTCCAACTTGCTGGCAATCTCTGCATGTGCCGGCCTTACAGGCCGGAAGACTCGTTTGGTTGTCCGTTCCTGGGCCTCCGCTTCGCTCCAGCCCAGGCTTTAACATTTCGGGCTTTCAGCCCAAACCAGCATTGGCCCAAAACGCCAGGCACTGGCGAGATCACATTTTACGCGTGCACCAGCAATCGTCGCAAAATGAAACGATCTGAGGGATACGACAGACACTCCGCGCTACGGCTCGGCCGCTTGCACTTTGGGCTAAGAAGGGCGATTAGTATAGGGATTACCATTGAACCCGCGCGTGCGAAATCATTACGCCCACATGCTCGATGGCCAGCAGTGGATCTTAGAAGAATGAATACGGTCACGACGATTCTGAACCGGTCCGATAACCCGGAGGCGTGGTCTGCGGGAGAGTTGTTGCCGGTGGTGTACGACGAGCTACGCCGGTTGGCGGCTGCCAGGATGGCCCAGGAAGCGCCCGGCCAGACCCTTCAGGCGACAGCCTTGGTTCATGAAGCCTGGATTAGGCTGGCGCGCTCGGACCGGCAAGCCTGGCAGGGGCGTTCTCACTTTTTTGGCGCGGCGGCCGAGGCCATGCGGCGCATTCTCATTGAGCGGGCCCGGAGCAAGGCAACCCAAAAACGGTGCGGTGAACGCGAAGAATTCAATGATTCGGCGTTCGAATTGGCGGCGCCGTCGGAGGAGATCCTGGCTGTGCATGAAGCGCTGGATGGGCTGGCCGCCGAGGATGAAACGGCCGCCGAGGTTGTGAAGTTGCGCTATTTCGTGGGGATGACGGTGCCGGAAATCGCCGATGCGCTTGGCCTGGCCCCGCGTACCGTGGATCGGCATTGGTCGTTTGCGCGAGCCTGGCTCAAGCGGGCCATCCGCGGAGAGACTCCGAAAAGTCGAGACCCTGCGGTTTGATGCTTACGGTGGACGACCCACTCCGAATCCGTGTCCATCCGTGTCCATCCGTGGTCTAATGCCGTTTTTAGGTTCAGCAGTCGGCGCAGCCAAAAAAGTTGCGGGTCGCGGCGTGATTTGAGCCGATTTCTCGCCATTAGAGACTGAACACCACTTATGGCGACCTCAGGAAAAGGTCAAAGCCGCGAAAAGGCTATTTTCTTTCAGGCATTGGAGAGAGGCGATGGCGAGGAACGCGCCGCTTATCTCAGCGTTGCTTGCGGGGGCGACTGGGACTTGCGAGAGCGCGTAGAGCAGCTGCTGATTCACCATTTTGAGCCGGACGGCTTTATGGAGGACGCCGCAGTTACGCCGGCCGAGCCTTTGCAAGCGCCGGTGGTAATCTCGGAAGGACCCGGTTCGAGGATTGGCCGGTACAAACTGCTTCAGAAAATAGGTGAAGGTGGCATGGGGGTGGTGTACATGGCGGAGCAGGAGGAGCCGGTTCGGCGGCGGGTGGCTCTCAAGATTATCAAGCTGGGAATGGACACCCAGCAAGTGGTGGCTCGATTTGAAGCCGAGCGGCAAGCCCTTGCCCTCATGGACCATCCCAATATCGCCAGTGTGCTCGACGGCGGCGCGACGGATACGGGACGGCCTTACTTCGTGATGGAACTCGTCCAGGGAATACCGATTACTGAGTTTTGTGATCAGAACCGGTTTTCGGTGATTCAGCGTTTGAAGTTGCTCATCCCGATATGCCAGGCCATCCAAAGCGCCCATCAGAAAGGGGTTGTTCATCGCGACCTCAAGCCAACCAACATCCTGGTTACGATAAACGCCGGCGTGCCGTTGCCGAAAATCATTGATTTCGGCGTCGTCAAGGCCACAAACCAAAAACTCACAGAGAAAACGCTGTGTACGAACTTCGCCACCATGGTCGGCACTCCGGCCTACATGAGCCCCGAGCAGGCGGAAATGAGCAGCTTGGATGTGGATACGCGGGCCGACATTTATAGCATGGGTGTGTTGCTCTATGAATTGCTGACAGGCACCACTCCTTTCCCGGAGAAAAGATTGCGCAGCGCCGGCTATCGAGAGATGCAGCGGATTATTCTCGAAGAGGAACCGGAACGGCCTTCCACGCGTCTGAGCACGCTGAACCGCCAGCGGCGCACCAGTGTGTCCGGGGTCGCCGAAACGGCGCCAGGTGCGGGCTTTGGCAAGGACCTCGACTGGATTGTCCTCAAATGCCTGGAAAAAGACCGGGCCCGCCGATATGAGACCTCCAATGGGCTGGCGATGGACATCCAAAGGTTTTTGGGCAACGAACCTGTACTGGCCCGGCCTCCCTCGACCCTGTACCGATTCCAGAAGTTCGCCCGGCGCAACCGGCTGGCTCTAACCATGGCGGGGTTTTTGGTGCTGGTGCTGATCCTGGCGACTGTTTTCAGCGCTGCATTGGCCGTGCGCGCGCTTCGGGCGGAACGGCTCGCGGCGAAGAGGCTGGATTCGGAAATTCAGGCGCGCGCGGCGGCCGCTCAAGCCCAGAGGCAAGCTTTGACCGATCGGGACGACGCCCAACGGCGGCTCTTTGATGCGCGGCTCGCGCAGGCCCAGGCGGCGCGCTGGAGCGGACGGGCCGGCCGCCGCTTTGAGGGACTCAAGGACCTGACCGAAGCAGCCCAGATAGCGCGCGAGTTGCGCCTGGGTCCTGAGGAAATTCTCAAAATTCGCAACGAAGCGATTGCCTTGTTGGCGTTGACCGATCTTCGGCTGGATCACAAATGGGACGGGTATCCGCCGGGGAGCACGTTAACGGGAATAGGATTTGATCGCGAGCTCGAGAAATACGCGCTGGTGGATAAGGACGGGACAATCAAGATCCGTCGCCTGGTGGATAACCAGCAAACAGCGGTGATCAGCAATATCGGAGCACCTGCAGCGGAGCAGCGCGCTCCGGATTGGCGAATGAACCTGCGCTTCAGTCCGGACGGCCATTATCTTGCGGCTTCCGGCAATCTCCAACAAGGAGACACGCCAATGCAGGTGTGGGATCTCAAGAAGTCCGATCCAATATTGCGACTTGCCCCGGGCAACGTCTGGGAGAGCAGGGCGTTCGATTTTAGCTGTGATAACCGCGTGTTCGTGGCCGGCCGGCCGAAGCACTGGATGGTCTTCTACGATTTGTCTTCCGGCGAAGAAGCCAAGCGGGTGCGGCTGATAGACGACGCCCGGTGTATCCGCTTTCATCCGAAAGCGGACCAGGTTGCCGTCTGCGCTGGATCACAAGTTCTGGTCATGGATACGAACGGAGAGCCAGTAATTGGTCCTTTGCACCACCCAGGGGGAGTGGGCGTAGTGGCTTGGAGCCCGGAGGGCAAGCTACTGGCGGTGAGTTGTTTTGACGGGAAGGCCTACGTGTGGGATGCGGCGAGTGGCAGGCAGCAAGCCGTTTGTGCCGGACACGAGGCGGCGGTGTTCAGCGTCACCTTCAATCCGCAGGGCACCTTATTGGCGACCAGCGGGGACGAAGAAACGCGTCTGTGGGATCCCTGGACAGGCAAGGAATTGTTGCGCGCCAGCGGGCTGGCGACAGAGTTCGGAGGGGATAAATGGCTTGGGCTGGGGATGCTGGGTCCGGAGGTCGGTCGATGGGAAGTCGCCTTGGGCCCGGAGTTTCGCCAATTCAACAGTAACGTGCGGATTGGCGGAGTGCTTGAGTTGGTGTTGAGCGCGGACGGTCGGTGGCTGGCATCGGCCGGGGAGGGAGGCGCACGGTTGTGGGATCTGGAGAATGGGAAGCTGGTTGGGGCCACGCAAGATCGAACTTTCTGGGTGACGTTCGAGCCTGGGGAGCGCTCGCTTCTTACTAGTGGGGCTGGGGGAGTTTGCCGTTGGCCGTTAGGCTTCGGTTCCGCGCGACTCGTGAGCGTTTTCGACGAGGCGACCCGCGAGGTGATTCCAGTGCCGTTTGCCGCGGAGCCGCGGGGGGCTTCTTTGAGCGCAGACGGCCGCACGATTGCCTTGTGCACGGTCGATGGCGAATGCTTTGTTTTCAATTTGGCCGATGCCGCCGAGAAGGCGCGGGTCATTCGTTACCCGGTGAGCACCGTGGCGATCAGCCGCCATGGCAGATGGGTGGCGACCACTACGACGGACGCTTACGAAGCAAAGCTCTGGGATGCTCAGGATGGGAGATGGCTGCGGGATTTTGCGGGGGTGCGAACTGCGACGGCCACATTTACGCCAGACGATCAATGGCTGGTGTTTGCCACCGCGCAGGATTACCGCTTTTATCGAGTCGGCTCCTGGGAAGCCGGTCCCTGCGTGCGCCGGGACTACGCAGGTTATGCCTCGGTCTTTCCAGCGTTTTCGGTGGAGGAAGGCCTGATAGCCATCGCGCACTCGAAAAATGAAATCAGTTTGCTGGATGCTGTGGGCGGGCATGTGCTGGCTACTTTTGGAGTTCCAGGCGGAGATGAGCTGCATTGGCTTTGCCTTTCCGCCGATGGCGGACGGCTCGCGGCCGGCACCCACACCGGTCTGATTCAGGTTTGGGACCTGCGTCGGCTCCGAGCCCGGTTGCGAGAGCTGGGAGTAGACTGGAACTCCTCTGACTCGGCGGGCACGCGCGAGTCCGCGATGGTAAACGGCACCCGGTGAATCAAACAACATGAACATAGAACCGATCAGAGCAACTTGGCTCCAGGGAAACCGGGGACCCGGAACTTTTCCGTAGCCCAGCTGCGTCGTCTAGCAAACTTAGCTCGTAATTTCGAAGCGGAATTCTGAGCTGAGATTGCTCAGGTGGCGGAATTGGGCTGAGGAATTATCCACGCGAAAAGGGGCTACGAACCCCCAGGCGAGGAGTGTTGTCTGGTGACGCCAACTGCTGTCCAAAATGTGATCGCGGACGGACGCAAAAGCGAATCGAAGAAACAAATCGTATGAGAACACACAAAGATCTTAAGGCAACGGAAGCATCCCGCTTCGTTCCCATCTTGCCATTAACGAACGGCGCACCGAATTGGGCGGGCATCGTTTGGGTAAGACCGACAATCGCATGGATGGTCGTCGGCGCGGCTTGGTTGGTAACAGGCTTAACGTCATTTGGCCAGGTGAGTTCAACTAATCTTATCAGCGGGAGCATTGCGGTGCCTGGGGAACAAGACACCTATACCTTCAGTGTGACCAATGCCAATGGGGCGCGGTACTATTTTGACTCGTTAACCAACCTGGGCAGCATCGTGTGCTCCCTTAGCGGACCGACCGGCAGCGTGGTGGACCATCGCGCATTCAACAACTCGGATGCGGGAGCCGTAAGCCAGCCGGTGTTGGCGCTGGTGCCGGGATATTACCGGGTGACCGTGGAGGGCACGGGCGGGGCGACCAATGGCTACGCGTTTCGGTTGATAGACCTTTCGGCGGCAACATTACTAGTGCCCGGAACGGTCGTGTCAAACACGTTGGCCCCGGGAAACCGAAGCGACGTCTATCAGTTCTCCGCCGCGGCAGGGGACCAATTCCAATTCAACCAGCTGACGCTGAGCGGCGGAGGGAATGTCTACTGGCAATTGATTGATCCGTACAACAATGTCCTTTTTGCCCAGAGATTTAATAGCCTTGGCACAATTGCGTTGCGGGCGGGCGGAACATATACGCTGCTAGTCGAAGGCTATATCAATAACACCACGACTGTGTCCTATTCCCTGAATGTGGTGTCTCAGGGGAATGTGCCGCCGACGCCATATACCGGTACGCCGCTTGGCATCGGGCAGGTGGCCACGGGAAACCTCACCAACCAGGCAACCAACGCGTATACCTTCACGCTCGGCGCCACGACGCGCGTGGTGTTTGATACTCTGACCAACAGCCCGGCCGCGCAGTGGTCGCTGACAGGTCCGCCGGGGGTCATTGTAAACAGTCTGGCTCTGAATTCCTCCGACGGCTGGAGCGGTTTGTCGCTGCTGAACCTTCCCGCCGGCGATTACCAAATCGTTGTGGCGCATGCTTCGAGCGGCGTTGTGCCGTACCGTTTTCGGTTACTCGACTTAAGCACGGCCACGCCGATCACGCCCGGCACACCAGTGGTGGGAACCTTGAACCCATCGCAGGAAACGGTCCTCTACCGGTTCGATGTTACCGCGGGCTCGAGTTTCTTTTTGGATCTGTATGCCACGAATGGGCCGCCGAATGCCCATTGGCGGCTGGTGGATCCTTTCAACAGGGTTGCCGCGCAGGCTGCAATCAGCGCCTACTGGGGCCCGGTAACACTGACCATTCCCGGAACTTACACGATGCTGGTGGAGGGCTATTACGCAGACGACCCCGGCAGCGCGGCATATCGGATCGATCTTACACCAGTGGTCGACGGCATCCAGGCGCTAAGTGTGGGGGCGTCAACGACGGGCGCTATCAGCGTGCCTGGCCAGGCACAGCAATATGTGTTTAGCATCCCCTCGCCGGCGTCCCTTTATTTTGACGCTCGCACCAACAACCCGAACCTGATTTGGTCACTCACAGGCCCGGGGGGCAATTTAGTCAGTGATCGGTCATTTAATTCATCGGATGGAAGCACGGGTAACGGGGTGCTGCAACTCGCACCGGGAGATTATACGTTAACAGTCGCAGCCAACGGCGATACGAGCGGAGGCTATCAATTCCGGCTATTTGATCTGGACACCGCCTCCCCTGCCACGCCCGGCCTGCCAGTAACTGGCCAATTGAATCCAGCCAATGAGACCCAAGCCTACCGCTTTAGTTCGAGCGCGGGGGCGAAGGTGTATTTTGAGGCACTGGCTCTGGCGGGAGCACCCAATGCGTACTGGCGGTGTTTGGATCCTTATGGAGGGATTGTGTTCGCCAGATATTTTGGCGACCAAGGACCTATGGTCCTGCCGGCGACGGGAACTTATACTTTGCTGGTTGAGGGTTACATTTTGGATACCGGCACCGGGACCTACAGTTTTAATGTGGTGCCGGTTACCGATGGGGTACAGGAGCTTGTTTTAGGTGACATCGTGGCCGGAGCCATCAACGTCCCCGGGCAGGCACAGAATTACAACTTCACACTTCCTTCCGCTACAACGGTGTACTTCGACGCGCAAACCAACAACCCCAATCTCCAATGGTCCCTGAGTGGACCCCCGGGTGTGTTGGTCAGCGGCCGATCCCTTACAAGTTCTGATGCCAGCACCGGGAATGGCGTCATGAACCTGGCGGCCGGGAATTATACGCTCGTGGTGACAGGCAGTTCTCATAACACGGGCGGTTACCAATTCCGGTTGCTCGACTTGAGCACAGCCGGCCTGCTGACCCCGGGAACCCCGGTGTCCGGCAGCCTCAACCCGGCGAATGCAACGGTCGCCTATCAATTCGCGGCCGCGGCGGGAACAAAGGTTTATTTCAACGACATCTCTTCTTCGGGTGTGCCGAACGCTTATTGGCGCTGTTTAGATCCCTTCGGCAATCTCGTTTTTGGAAGGTATTTTGGCGACTTCGGTCCGACCGTTTTGCCCGCCGACGGCATTTATACACTGTTAATGGAAGGGTACATTGGCGACCCGGGCAGCGGTCTCTTCACCTTCAACGTCGTGCCCGTGAATGACGGAAGCCAAACGCTGAGTTTGGGAACCGTGGTGGCGGGGACGATTGCCAGCCCCGGTCAAACGCAAATCTATAACTTTACCTTGGCGGCAGGAGCAACGCTTTACTTTGATGCGCAAACTAACAACGCCAATCTTCAGTGGTCTTTGGACGGGCCGGCTGGCCGGCTGATAGATAGCCGCCCCTTTACCGCTTCTGACGCTGTCAACGTTTCTAACCCTCTGTTGCCGCTACCGCCGGGAGATTATGTCCTGACCGTTGCGGGCTCAGCGCACAACACGGGCGGTTTCCAATTTCGGCTGTTCGACATCGCCAGTGCGGCGAATCTTACTCCCGGAACGGTCGTGGGCTCGACCCTTAACCCCGCCAATGAGACGGTGGCCTACCGCTTTAACGCGGCGTCCGGGGACAGCTTCTTCTTTCACTGGATCAGCCGAACGGGGATTCCGAATGTTTATTGGAGGCTCTACGATCCTTATGGAACGAAAGTGTTCGGGCAGTACGCCGCGGATGCCGGCACCAATGTGCTGGTGGTGCCTGGCACTTACACACTTTTTATCGAGGGTTACATCGCTGACACGGGGAGCGGTGCGTACCAATTCAGCGTTATTCCGAAGGGAAATGTGCCGCCCACCCAACCTACAGGGATTCCGCTTATCGTGGGGACGACGGTAACCGGCAGCCTTCCAAACTCCGCAACCACGAACTCTTACCTATTTACATTGGCAGCGGCCACACGCCTTTATTTCGACAGTTTGACCAATTCGGCGGTTACCTGGTCGTTGGATGGGCCGCCCGGACGATTAGTGAATAATCGACCATTGTGGGGTTCGGACGGATCTTTTGGTAACTCTTCGTTGCTCTGCCCGGCGGGACAGTACCTGCTGACGGTCACCGGTGGGCCCGGAGGTTTTTCGTTCCGGTTGCTGGACGCAACCAATGCGGTTCCCTTTACGCCGGGCACGGCGCTCACCGGCTCCATCACGCCGGCCAATGGCACCGCTCTTTATAAGTTCAACGCCAATGCGGGCGACCGGTTTTACTTTCATGGCCTGCCAGCGAGCGGATTTAGCACCCCACCGTATGTCAAAATGCTGAGCCCGTTTGGCGACCTGCTCCTGTACCTTAGCGCTACCAGCGATGCGGCAACCTTCTCCGTACCATATTCCGGAACCTATTTGGTTTCGGTTGAAGGCCAATACAACGATACCGGAACGACGGGTAGCTTTTCCTTTCTGCTCCAGCCCGTTAGTGATGGAACCAACGCGCTGACGATCGGAGCAACTGTGAACGGCGCTATCAGTGTTGCCGGGCAGAAACAGTTTTACGCGTTTAATCTGCCCCAGGCCGCTGTTCTATTCTTTGACACTTTGACCAACGTCGGCTTTACCTGGACCCTGACGGGGCCGCCGGGAACTGTAGTCAGCGCCCGCGCCTTTTGGAGTTCTGACAGCGCCGATGGCAACGCCAGGCTCACGTTGCCCGCAGGCAACTACACGCTCACTGTGGCTGCCGGCGGCGCGGCCACCGGCGGCTTTTCGTTCCGTTTATTGGATTCGTCGACAGCGCTGCCCCTTACGCCGGGAACAGTGTTGGGCGGTGCCTTGTCTCCGGGCAACAGCACAAGGCTCTATCGTTTTGGTGCATCCGCCGGCGATCGGTTCTACCTTCAGGGCCAGCCGACCAGCGGCTTCAACACCGTGCCGTACGTGAAGTTATACTCTCCGTTGGGTGCTGTCCTGATTTCGCAACCGGTGAACGTGGATGCGAACACGTTCAGTGTGCCCGAATCCGGGACCTACCTGGTATCGGTCGAAGGTCGCTACAGTGATACCAGCGCGAGCGGCACCTTCGGCTTCCTGCTCCAGCCCGTGGCCGATGGAACCAACAGAATGTCCATCGGTGCCACGGTGAACGGCGCGATATCCGTGCCCGGCCAGCAGCAGTTTTATCGATTCACCCTCGCCGCGCCTGCGTTGTTGTTTTTTGATTCGTTGAGCAATAGCGGCTTTACCTGGAGCCTCAATGGGCCGGCGGGACTGGTTGTAGGGTCTCGGGCTTTTTGGACCTCCGATAGCACTGATGGCAATCCCGTGCTGAACCTGCTTACGGGTGATTATTCGATCACTGTTGCGTCCAGCGGCCACTCCACCGGCAGCTTCGCCTTCCGATTGCTGGACGCTGCCGGAGCTACGTCCTTCACTCCCGGAACGGCTGTTACTGGCTCGGTTACGCCCGGGAACGGCACCGTTCTGTACCGGTTTAGCGCCTCGGCGGGCGATCGTTTCTATTATGAGGCAATGCCGGTCTCGGGGTTTTCGACTCCTCCGTATATCCGGTTGATCTCGCCGTTGGGCAATGTTTTGCTATCTCAGCAGGCCGCTGTGAATGCGGACACGTTCAGTGTCCCGCAGTCGGGCGCATGCGTCCTGGCGGTCGAAGGACGCTACTTGGATACGAGCGTTACCGGTTATTTTGGATTTGCCCTGGTACCGAATCCTTCCGTCCCGCCGGTGTCGCTGTTCAACACCAACGCCGCGCCCGACCTGGTCGTCACCGGTTTATCCGTGACGCCGTCGAGTGGTTTGAAGTCAGGCCAATCCGCGACCGTGCAATGGACCACGCTCAACAACGGGAATGCCGAGACGGTCGGTTCCTTCAGCGAGCAGGTGACTATTCGTAACACCGCCAACAATCAAATCATTGTCAGTCACATTTTGTTGTATGACGAGACGCTTGAAGGCGCGCTCGCTCCCGGCCAAACGCGGCCGCGCTTGCTGGAGGTGACTTTGCCAGATGGTCCATCGGGAGCCGGAACCTTGGAGGTGACCGTGACGACCGATGTCTACAACCAGATCCCGGAGCAGAATTCCTCCGGCACGGGTGAATCCAACAACTCGACCGTGATCGATATCGCGACGACGCTCGCGCAGTATCCGGACCTGCAAGTCGCGGCCCTCTCCGTCTTGCCCCCGAATGGATGGAGCACGGGGCAGACGGTCGTCGTGAGCTGGGTCATCACCAACTTAGGCAGCGGCCCGGCTGCCGGCCTTTGGCAAGATAGCGTGGTCGTCCTGAATACCAATACAGCACAGGTGATCCTCAGCATCACCACAAACTACGACTCCAGCGCGGTGGGAAACGGGCCAATCGCCCCGGGAGACTCACGTCTCCGGCAGATTTCGTTTACCGCGCCGAACGACATTAATTTGTACGGCGTGTTTCAAATCATCGCGACGACGGATAGCGCCAACGATATTTTCGAATACAACGCCCAAGGCAGTGCGCAGACTAACAATTCCCTTGCGATCATCAGCGCCACCGCTCCGGACTTGCTCATCAGCGGGCTGAGCGCGGTCGGGAATCCCTCCTTGCAGGCGGGAGCCCAGTTGAAAATCCAATGGAACACCACGAACAGCGGGAACGCTGCGGTGGTTCAGTCATTTTACGATCGAATCATCCTGCGGAACACAGGCACCGGGGAGGTGCTGCTGGAGACCGCGTTGCCCTATGATCCTGACCCGGCCGGCAATGGGCCGATAGCACCCGGGGCGGCCACTGCCCGCCAGTACGTGTTTCAATTGCCGGATGGCCAGCGGGCGGTTGGCCAGCTTCAGATCGTCGTGACTGCCGACACATTCAACCAGGTGCCCGAATACAATATTACCGGCACCGGCGAAGCGAACAACACTTCGCAAATCCAAGTCAGCGTCGCTCCGCGGCCGTATCCCGACCTGGTGGTCACGAACGTTACTGGTCCGGGTTCGGGTTTGCCCGGCCAGTCCGTGCCGGTCGTCTGGACGATCCTGAACCAGGGAACAGTCCCGGCGACCGGCACCTGGTCGGACCAGATCTTTCTATCGTTCGCGCCGTCAACGGGAGTCAACCAGTTCCTTGGCACAGTCCAATTTACCGGCGCGTTGAACGCCGGAGGCTCGCTCACGCGCACGCAGATGGTGACCTTGCCGAGCTTTGGGACGGGCTCGGCTTACTTTGTCGTGGAGACCGACGCCGACGGCGGTGTTTTCGATCAAAACCCGACCAACAACACCGCCATCGCGGCGCAGCCGACTCAGATCGCGGCGACTCTGACGCTAGCTTTGTCGCCCGGCACGGTTCGGGAAGATGCGGGGGCCCAGGCTTCGCTGGCAACACTCAGCCGCAACAGCGATGCCAGCGCAGCGCTTGATGTGACGCTGGCCAGCAGCGCTCCGGGCGTGACGGTGCCAGGCTCAATTCAAATTGCGGCCGGCGCCGCCGCGACGACGTTTTATATTGGCGTTCTCGACGACGGCCTCGTCGGCGGCGACATCAACGCGGTTTTGACCGCACAGGCCACCGGCCACGTCGGTGGGACCAACACCTTGATCGTTTTGGAAACGGACACGCCGCACCTGACCTTGAAATTGAGCGCGCCGAGCGTCGCCGAAAACGCGCCGTCGGGCAGTGTGACCGGCCAAATCACACGCAATACTCAATTGGATCAGCCGTTGACAGTGAATTTGAGCAGCGACAATCCCGTGGTGCTGACGGTGCCCGGCAGCGTGACGCTGCCGATTGGCGCGACGAACGCTACGTTCAACCTCACCAGTGTCAGCAACAACCTGGTCACAGGAAACCGCCTCGTCACCGTGTATGCGGCTGCGCAGGGCTTCGCGACCGTCTCGGCGCCCATCACGGTGCTGGATGTGAATTCGCTATCCCTCACGCTGCAATTGGATGATTCCACCATCAGCGAGGGAGCCATCAATCCCGCGACGCGCGGCATCATTACACGCTCGCCGGGTTCCGCGGCGGCTCTGCACGTGCAACTCAGTGTTCACGGCCTCGATGGCGGCACTCCGAATCTCGTGCAGGTTCCGGCCGACATAGTGATTCCGGCCAATCAAACCGTGGTGTCGTTCAATGTAAACGTTCACCACGATAATTTGGCGTATGGTTCACAGACACCGACGATTCTGGCCCAAGCCCTGGGTGGCGATGGGACACCCCTGCAGGTAACGGCGTCTGCGCCGTTGACGGTCCTGGAAATCGATGGCGCGGCGCTGTCGGCGCAGACGGCGAGCGCGATGATAGCCGAAGGAGGTTCGACCACACTGACGATTACTCGAAATACGCCACCGACGAATGCATTGCCGGTGTCGCTGACCAGCAATCCAGCCGGAGAGGCCTCGTTGCCGGCGTCGGTGGTCATTGCGCCGGGCCAGACTTCCACGAACGTGATCGTGACCGGGATTAATGACGGAAAGCCCGATGGGGCACAGGAAGTGACGCTGACGGCGAGCGCGAGCGGGTTTCAATCGGCCACTGCGCCGCTGGCGGTGACGGAGGTGAGCCTGCCTGACCTGGCAGTCGTAGAAGTAGACACGCCCACAAATGCCCTGGCGGAGGATGTGATCACCGTCATATGGACCGTGACTAACAGCGGCTCGGCCCAGGCGAGTGCACCGTGGGTCGATGCCGTGTACCTGGCAACCGACAACCAGGGTGGCAGTGGAACCCTAATGGTCCGCGCGACCAATACCTCGACAGTTGTGACGGGTGATTCTTACACGGTCGCGCGCTCTTTTCCGCTGCCTTCGAACCCGGGCACTTATTGGGTCGTGGTCCACGCGGATGAGGACGGCAATGTCGTCGAGGGAGCCAAATGGAATAACACAGCGATCTCGGCGCCGATCGTTGTGCAACCCCCGTATCATGCGACGGTCAGCACCTCGATTAGTTCCGCGGTTACCGGCACGCCGATCCCGCTGACGGGGCGAACGTTTTTCACCAGCGACGGCTCGGTAGCGCCGTATCGGTCGGCGACGGTGAGGATCAACGTAAATCACATTCGTCGCACGTTGTCGGTCATCTCCGATGCGCAAGGCAACTTCAGCGGTTTTTTTCAACCGATACCCGGCGAAGCCGGGCTTTACACGGTGGGAGCAGACCACCCTGCCGTGCTGCAAGACCCGGTGCAGGCTCAGTTTGTCTTGCTCGGAATGTCGGCAGTGCCCTGGCAATTCAACCTGCGGCTCGCGCCCAACGTCCCGTACGCCACTCAGATCCAGCTTCAAAACCTAAGTCCGTTGCCACTAACCGGCGTGGCAGCAACAGCAGAAGGATTGCCGGTGGGTTTCAACCTGACGGCGAGTGTTACCAATCAATTGGCGGGCAACGAGACCAACGCCATTGACTTTCAGCTCGTCACCACGCTGACTACTCCGGTTCAAGGTAGTTTCAACCTCCTCATCACTTCCGCTGAAGGGGCGGTGCTGAGAATTCCCGCCGACTTTGTCGTGGCGCCCCCGAACCCGCAATTGCTGGCAGTGCCGGGTTCGCTCGCGCGGGGAATGCTGCGAGGAAGCCAAAGCCTTGTGCAGTTCGAACTGATCAATCAGGGTGGCGCGGCCAGCGGAGACTTGAACGTGGCGTTGCCGGTGATGCCGTGGCTGTCGCTGGTGAGCGTTCCCCTAATTCCTTCCATCCCGCCCGGAGGTAGCAACCGTGTTGTGCTGGCTCTCAACCCGGCGGCCGATCTGCCGCTGGGTCTGTACGATGGCGCATTAAGCATTGGGAACGCGCAGGCAAGTGTGAGCGTGCCATTCCACTTTCAAGCCATGTCTTCCGCCCTAGGCGATGTGTTGCTGAACTTCACGGACGAGCTCACTTATTTTGGAACCGGCTCGCCCGGCGTCAGCAACGCAACCGTAGTAATCAGCGACCCCTTCACCGGGGACGTTGTGACCAACGGCACGAGCGATGCCACGGGTCATGTGGCCTGGAGCGGCCTGGCCGAGGGCGATTACGTATTGGAGGCCAGCGCAGCCGACCACAGCGGGGTGCGCGGAGGACTGCACGTCGTCCCCGGGGTGACCACACAGCACGAAGTATTCATGTCACAGGATGCGGTGACCTACCAGTGGAGCGTCGTGCCGACGCAAATCCCGGATCACTATCGAGTGGTGATCGAGCCATTGTTTGAGACGCGCGTGCCGCAACCGAACCTGATTGTCGAGAATCCCATCGTCTCGCCGCTGGTGATGCCGAACCAGACCAGCCAGTTCCAAATCCGGCTCAGAAACAACGGGCTGATTGCGCTTCAACACGTGCGCATCCCGGCGCCGAGCCATCCTCGGCTGATCATCACGCCGCTCGTGCCGGAGCTGGCGGAGATTCCGGCACAGAGCAGTATCTCGATACCTGTCAGCATCCGGCTGGCGCCGGAAGGAGGGCCGGCTGCGCAAGGCAAGCCGGGTCGGAAAGGCGCCGGCACTCCTACCCCGTGCAGTGGAACCGAGTGCGTGATTGCGCTGCCCGTCGACACCCGCTATCGGTGCGGCAACAATTTCGTTACCAAGATGGGGACGGTTAATCTACAGGTGGTTTGTATCTCTAATACGGGGTGCATTTTTCAGCACGTGGATCCCACTCAAATCGATTTTCAAGACCTCAACTTCCTGGCCGACCAGGCTGCGATCGACTGCTTGATGGGACATATGGATGAGTGCCAAAAAGCCCGCATTCGGGGTTTCCTGGCTTCAAGCGACGCGGGTTCGGTGCTTTTTCCAACAAATGCCGTGCCGTTGCCACTGAGCACGAATGGCTTTGGACTCAGCGCCTTCTGCGGCTGCGCAGACCCTGCCGACATTCCAATGCTTTTCAACTTCGCCAGCAATTACCTGACCTCATTGGGATTTGGAACCGGTGCGGTGGGAGGGGCGCCAGTCAGTTTCCAAGCCGCGCAGATTCCAGGTCCCTGCAACGTGCCGCCGCATATTAGGGAAAGAACGGACCAGACGCCGGGAGTGTGTGCCCAGGTGCGGCTGCAACTGAGCCAGGACGTCACTATGACCAGGGCCGCGTTTAAAGGGACGCTCGTGCTGGACAATGGCTCGCCGACGAACATCACGGATATCCAATTGGCCTTGGATCTTCGCGACGCCAATGGCCAGTCGGCCAGTTCTCTTTTCTTCCAGCGCAGCCCAACTCTCACCGGCATTACAGCCGTGGATGGCTCGGGTCAATTGGCAGCCGGCTTGAGCGGCTCGGCCGAATACATTTTCATTCCTACCCTGGATGCTGCGCCGACCGCGCCGACCGTCTATTACATTGGAGGCACTTTGAGTTTCACTATGAACGGGCAACCCTTGACCATTCCGCTGTTGCCGGGGCCGATCACGGTATTGCCTGAGGCGCAGCTGCAGTTGGAATACTTCCAGCAGCGGGACGTTTACGCCGATGATCCGTTCACCCCCGAGATCGAACCTTCCGAGCCGTTTGCGCTTGGCTTGCGAGTCAGCAACGTTGGCGCGGGGATCGCGCATTCGTTGGATATCCAATCGGCCCAACCTCGCATCATCGATAATGAAAAAGGACTACTCATCAGCTTCCGTCTGCTTGGAGCCCGTATCGGCAATGATCCGCTAACACCGTCGTTGGACGTGAACCTGGGGGACTTCAACCCTGGCCAATCGAAAATCGTGATTTGGGAAATGATTTCCTCCTTGCAAGGCAAATTCATCGATTACAAGGCTTCGTTCGAGCACCTGGACGATCTGGGCGCGACGAACCTTTCCCTGATTCAAAGCGTGCGAATCCACGAATTGATCCATGTTGTGCGCGCCCACCGGCCGACGGACGACACGTTGCCGGACTTTCTAGTGAATGACATCCCCGACCCGGACAATCTCCCTGATACCGTTTATTTAAGCGAAGGCACCAACGAGCCGGTTTCTTTGGCCACCAATCCGCAGATCGACGCTCCCGCCAGCACCAACCATCTCCAGGTTCATCTCACGGCGACGACGCCCTCTGGCTGGATTTATCTTCTGATGACCAATCCGGGACCGGATTTGCAACTCGTCGGCGCGGTCAGGTCAGACGGCACGCCGCTGTTGCTGGACGACGATGTGTGGACGACCGACCGGACATTCCCATCATCGCAGACGGGGGCGGTTCGTGTGAAACAGCTTCACCTGTTTGATTACAACAGCACAGGCAGCTACACCCTGAATTACGTAAATACCAACCTGAACGCGAACGGTCCCACAAGCTCCGTTGCGGCTCTCCCGGCGACGAGCGGGCCCAACTTCACCGTGTCCTGGGCCGGCAACACAAGTTCCAACGGCAGCACAATCGCCTTCTTCGACATTGCGGTTTCGGTCAACAATGGACCATTTACCAATTGGCTTTCTCAAACGACTTTGCGGAGCGCCATCTATGCGGGGGCTCTGGGCTCGACATACTCATTCTACAGCATTGCGACCGATATTAACGGTAACCGCGAATTGCCACCCGCCACACCCGAAGCCACGACCACAACAGCTGCCAGCGTCAACACCGCGCCGACCATTTTGCCGATTGCGGATGTGACCATAAACGAGAATGACACTTTCTCATTTACGCCAACGGCATTGGATACCGATGTGCCTCGCCAGACGCTCACGTTTAGTCTGCTCAGCGCCCCGGCGGGAGCCACGATCAATTCCGCCACCGGCCTCACGCAATGGCAGACCGGCGAAGCCCAGGGCGGCACGACCAATCTGTTCGTGATAATGGTCAGCGATAATGGGTCTCCCAGCCTCAGCGCAACGCAGTCGTTTAACGTCATCGTCCGGGACGTCAATAGTCCTCCTTTCTTCATCAACCCCCCCACAGTGCTCGCCATCGATCAAGGGGGAACATTGTCCTATACGATTGCCGCGGGCGACCCGGATATCCCTGCCCAACAGCTCACCTGGCAACTCGGTCCGGGCGCGCCCAGCGCTATGAGTATCGACCCCGCTACTGGATTACTGACCTGGACTCCGTCAACAAATCAGCCGGGCTCGTATCCAGTAACGGTCATCGTCACCGACAACGGGATTCCCAATCTCAGCGCTTCGGTCACTTTTCTTGCCGTTATTCGCGAGGTAAACCATCCGCCGGTGGTCGCAACTGTGCCGACGCAGGCCACCCTGGTTGGCGTGACCCTTTTCGTAACCAATAGCGCAACTGACCCGGATCTCCCCGCCGAGACAATTACTTTCACCTTGGCACCCGGCGCGCCACGTGGGGCAGTCATCAACCGCACCAATGGGGTATTCGTCTGGACACCGAGCTCTGATTATGCGCACACGACAAACTCCGTCACGGTCCGGGCTACCGACAATGGCGTTCCTTCACTTACCGGTAGCCAGTCTTTCCTGATCATTGTTGGCGATTACCTGGAATCCCGGCTCGGGACCGCGCTGGTCCTCTCCGGCCAGACCGGGAGCATCCCGGTAACCATTCTCTCCACTACGCCCGCGACTAATGTGCAGTTCCTCCTCCAGGCTCCGCCAACTCCGCTCACCAACTTCGTGCTGACAGCCTTGGGGCCACCCTTTTCTTCGGCCCTGCTCCAACCGCTCGGCGTAAACAGATTCCTCGTCCAACTGGGCAGTTCCGGCGGACTCACCCTCACAGGGCTTCAAGCGGTTGCACAATTAAGCTTTAGTGCGCTGCCCAATTTCCCGTCTGCGTTTGTGCCCCTCACGATCGGAAACGTAACGGGTGCCGATGTGCAAGGACAGCCTCTGCCCAGCACCGCAGGAGTTCCTGGTCGCGTTGTTTACCTGGATGCCGAACCGCTCCTCGAGGTTCTGCCGATCATCGATCAACTCTGGCTCTATCTCTACAGCCGCACCGGGGGAATTTATACCGTTCAGTCCTCGCCCACCCTCAATCCGCCTTTGCCTTGGACTTTACTTTCATCGGGCCCAATAACCAACTTGACATCGACTTTCCAGCTTCAAACCAACGGCCAAAGCGAATTCTTTCGCGCGATCCGCCGTTGATCCTTTCGCTCAACTGGCCAGGGCGTTCTCGGTCAAAACAGTCTGAATGGTCGAAAGAAGATCATCCAAGGAGAATGGTTTACCCAAAACGGGACTGGTGATTTTTGAAAGGAATCCGGTCCACTTTGGATCGGCTTTGTAGCCGGTCATGAAAATGAATCTTTTACAGAGATGATTTTTAGCCCGCTCGACCGCGAAGTGAAACATATCCCCCGGCAGATTGGGCATTAGCAGGTCGCAAAGAATGATGTCAAAATCCTTGGACATGACTTGTCGCAGGCCATCCACACCGTTGGTCACGCAGGTGACCTGAAACGAATGCGACTCCAGGAAGAGACACAGGATTTCGGAGAAATCCACATCATCTTCCAACATGAGCACGGACTTCACCCCGGCAGGAATGCTCTGCTTGGTTAAATCGTAGACCTTGGTTTTTGGCTCAGCGGCCTGCGAGACGGTCTTTGGACGTAGGGTTTGACGCATGTGCTACGTCTCCAGTCTACCGGGGAAAGGCAGGCGGGACGGCTCGCGGTGCCGATTCCTAAATTCTTTGTAATTAGTCTCTTGCAACATAAATGCAACGATAACTTGGCTTGCCGCAACGCGTTTTGGTTCCCGGCATGCCCGGCATGACTGCATTCGTGCTAGTAGCAGGCTGCATTCCATTTCCTGTCCTAATCGCCGGAAGGTCCTGAATGCCAGCGTCCCGCTGCTCGGTTCGCCTTAATAGCGACGGCACTGTTGATTCCGGTTTTGCAGCCAATTCATTCACCAACGTAACGGCGTATGTCATGGTTCAAGACACCATGTTAAATTGGGTTGCGGCTTGCCCGCGCTGCGTACTATATGGGTTCTTGTCAACTCTGTGTTATTGCAGGCCATGCTCTGATCAAAAGCGCTTCCTATGAAAACCACTCGACGTCAGTTTGTTAAGGCCAACCTTCTCGGCGGGTTGGGATCGACTCTGCCGCTGTCGGCGTTGGGCAAGGATTCTCAAGCCCCCGCCGTGGGAAGCCAGAACTCTCGTTATGCCAGGCTGGATACAATCCTGAGTCAACCGGTGTTGAAGCGACATTTCTTTCCCGACCCGATCATTATTGAGACGCTGGAACTGCTTCGTTTTAAGGATAGCTTTCTGTGCCGAGTGCGTTCCCGTGGCGGCGCCGAGGGCATTTCCGTAGGCCATAGCGGGCTCAAGGCGCTCTACCCGATCTTCCTGTACAACCTGCAACCGTTCTTCATTGGAAAGGATGCGCGGGACTTGGACTTGCTCCTGGAAAAGGTGTTCATCTACGGTTTTAACTTCCGCTATAACGGCATCTCGATCGGAACGCCCTTAGCCACGATCGAGTTTGCCGTCCTGGACCTGCTGGGGCGCATCGCCCAAAAACCGATCGGTCGGTTGCTCGGGGAGATCCATCATCCGGAGGTGACCGTTTATCAAGCGACTGAGTACCGCGAAAAATCGGTTGAAGAATCTCTGGAACTCATCAAGCGGGATGTGGCCGAATACAACGCGCACGCCCTGAAAATCAAGATCGGCGGGCTGATGTTCATGACGACTGATATCAATGCTGTGGGTCCCCCGGGCCGGACCGAAAAGATAATTCCCCTCATCCGTAAAACCTTCGGCGATCAAATGGCGTTGTACGCGGATGCCAACGGTTTCTATTCCGTCAAAGAAGCCATTCGGGTGGGCAGATTGCTGGAAGAATACAAGTATGGCTTTTTCGAAGAGCCCGTGATGTTCGACTGGCATGAGGAGACTCGCCAGGTGGCCGAGGGGCTTTCTCTGCCGATCGCGCTTGGAGAACAGGAATATAGCCTGCACGGCTTTCGCTGGCTTATCGCCAATGATGCCGTGCAGATTGTGCAGCCGGATAATTACTATTTCGGCGGGATGATTCGTTCCTTGAAAGTCGCACGCATGGCCGAGGCTTTCGGGAAGCTTTGCACGCCCCACATGTCAGGCGGAGGTCTGGGATTTCTTTACATGATGCACTTTGTGTCCGTCCTTCCCAATGCCACACCGCATCATGAGTTCAAAGGCCTGGGAACGAGTGTGCAATTCGAATGCAAGACGTCGCCTCTCAAAGTTGTTGACGGAAATATCCGGGTCCCGACCGGTCCTGGGCTGGGCGTGGATCTCGACCCGGCCTACGTGAGCAAACATCAAATCGTCACATCCTGACTGGGGTTCTGTTTCGCGGTCGCCTTGGCAGACACACTTCGGGTGGCCCTAGTGCCGGGTTACGAGCCGTAGCGCTGACTGTTAATCTAATGCTACTAGGATTTTGACCTCGAGAGCCTTTATTGTTCTCGAGCGCACAACTTTGTCCCGGAGGGACATATGACAATAGCCCAACGTTTCAACGTTGGGATCGGCGATCAGTGAAGAAAAGTCCCGAAGGGACGGCTGACTTGATACCTTTCTTTTCAGCCGTCCCTTTCGGGACTCGTCGACGTCTCAATGTTTACCCAACGTTGAAACGTTGGGCTATTTTCAATCATCCCTCCGGGATGAAATCCTAGCGCGGCATTCGACTGCCAGTCGGCGCTACATGTGAGCCGCCACTGCGTGCTCTTCTCCGGCCAGTTTCCCATTGGCCCAGCGGAGCATGCGTTCGGTGGCTTCCCACCCCAGACAGGCGTCGGTGATGGATACGCCATAGCAGAGTTGGGAGGGATTTTGCGGAAACGGCTGATTGCCTTCCTGGAGATAGCTCTCGACCATCATGCCAATGATCGCCTGATTGCCCTTGAGGCGTTGGTCAATGACACTGCGCCAGACTTCCTCCTGGCGGGCGTGTTGCTTGCCGGAATTAGCATGACTGCAATCGACCATCAAGACCGGTGGCAGCCCAGCTCGGCTTAGTTGTTGTTCCGCCTCCCGCAAGCTTACCGCGTCGTAGTTGGGACGCGCGCGGCCGCCGCGCAGTACGACATGTCCGACAGGATTCCCGGTGGTTCGGATGATGCTGGTCACGCCGTCCTGGTCAATCCCCAGAAAACTATGGGGGCTACGGGCCGAAATCATGGCGTCGAGAGCAATTTGCAGGCTGCCATCCGTGCCGTTTTTGAAGCCGACGGGCATGGAAAGACCGCTGGCCATCTCCCTGTGGGTCTGAGATTCAGTAGTTCGCGCGCCAATGGCGGCCCAGGTCACCAGGTCGTCTATATACTGTGGAATGATGGGATCGAGAAACTCAGTGGCTGTGGGCAAGCCCATGGCGGTCAGTTCGAGCAGCAGCCGGCGCGCGCGCTTTAAGCCTGTCTCAATGTCGTAAGTGCCGTCCAGGTGCGGATCGTTAATCAGACCTTTCCAACCAATAGTCGTGCGCGGTTTTTCAAAATAAACACGCACGACGATTTCGAGTTGCTCGAGCAGTTCTTTGCGCAATGAGCTAAGCCTGGCTCCATATTCAAGCGCTCCGTCGACGTCGTGGATTGAGCAGGGGCCGACGACGACCAACAGGCGCGGGTCCTGGCGTTTGAGGATGCGGGTAACCGCCTGACGGCTGGCCACGACCGAATCGTTCGCCGCTTCCGGGGCCGGCAATTCGGCTTTAAGCGCGCGAGGTGTCAGCAACCGCGCGGCCTCTTTAACATGTAAATTCTGAGTCGGCAGCATTCGAGAAATATACCGGATTATCCGGATCGTGAAAGTTTTATCACCCTGCCTCTTCCGCGTCTTGCTCATCCGGCTGCGCCTCGGGGTTGCGCACTTGCTCCAGGGCTTTCTTGGCTCTACGTCCGGCAACCGTGTGACCGTAATCGGCATCCAGGCGCTCGAGCAAGGCCAGGCTTTTATCCAGCTCATTTCGCCGGCCATAGAGCTTAGCCAAATGCAACGCAGCCCACGCCCATTGGTCATCCGGGAGTTTGTGCTTGAGCAGTTCCTCATATTCCAGGGCGGCAGCCAAATCGTTCTTAAGGTCGTAGCGATAGATTTCCGCAATCCGCGCCATGGCCCGCAGTTGGTAGGGATTTGTCCGCAAGTACTCCCGCAAGACGCCAATCGCATCCAAGGCTCGACCCGAGGCCCTGAGACGCTCAGCTTCCTCGAACTCGGCGACCGGGCCGGTGGCCGCAGCTCCCTGTAAAATCCAGCGTTCGGCATTGTTTTTCAGGAATTTACTCAGCTCGTAAGCGCAGGCCAGGCCCAAAACAACCGCCGCCAGAACGCACAAGCCCAGGTACAGCATCATGCGCGACCGGGACGCACCCGCTGTCTGGTGCGTCACCAGGCTGTGTTCGCGGGAAAACCAATACGCAAAAGCCCCAACCATGCAGGCGGCTGCCAGGTAAGCCGCCGTTTTAGCCATCCCTTTCATGCCGGATTGGACGCGCTGCCTGCGGACTTGGTTTCGTTCCAAACCACAGAAACTTCACCCGCGATCGATAAAACACAGCCTTTCGTTGGGCTCGCCGACCTCGATGGTGGCCCCGTCATCGTCGGAGAGCACGACCCCTCGAGTTGTCCCCGCGTAATCCTCGAATCCCGGCGCGGCCTGTTCCACGTCTCCGTCGCTCACAAAGACGACAGTCGCGTAAGTCCCGTCATATTGGACACGATCCCCGGCATGAATCTCTTCGCCTGTCATATACTGCATCGGTACGGAGTCCATTAGATGATATGGGTCGCGTGCACAATTGAAGCAAAGTCCTGCTTCGTTTGCAATCCGATTAGAATGGTTCAATAAATGATCAGGGCTTGGCGGAGCCTCGCCCCACCAGAAGAAGGCCTTGGCTACTCTGTCACTGGCTGTTGCCAGGTTGCAGGTGAGCAAGCTTTACTGGATATTCCTGCCTTGTGCCCAACTCAACCACTGCCCCGGCTTATTCCAATCGAGCTGTTTTGATTTTTGTCCTTACCCTGGCGACTTCCCACGTTCTCGGGAGCAACGATTGGCCCAGGTTTTTGGGACCGAATGGAAATAACATTTCGCTGGAGACCGGGTTGATCCACAAGTGGTCAACCAACGGCGTGCCGGTGCTTTGGCAAAAGGAAATTGGCTCGGGCTACAGTGCCCCATCGGTCCTGGGAGGGAAATTAGTATTGCACCATCGAGTCAGGGACAAAGAAGTGGTGCAGTGCCTGGATGCGATATCCGGTGAGCCGCTTTGGCATTATCAATACCAGAGCGATTTCACCGATCCGTTCGGCTATAACAATGGCCCTCGCTGCACGCCCGTTTTGACTTCCAACCGCTGCTATTCGTTTGGAGCGGAAGGCCGGCTTTGCTGCTTCGACTTGGAATCCGGCAAACTCATTTGGCAGCGAGAGACGGCCAAGGAGTGGAGCGTGCCCGAGCCATTTTTCGGGGTGGGGAGCACCCCGCTATTAGAAGGTAACCGGTTAATCGTTATGGTCGGTGGACAGCCAAACGCGGCGGTGGTGGCGCTCGACGCCGCCACAGGCAAGACACTTTGGCAAAGCGGTGGACAAGCCAATTGGCAGGGTGTGCCGGCCTTGGGTTGGCCGGGGGAGACGCCTTACCGGTGGACAGGTGAGGAGAAAATGGCCAGTTACTCTTCTCCCGTGGCGGCCACAATCCATGGCCGACGCAACGTCCTCTGTTTCACTCGGCAGGGTTTGATGTCATTGAATCCAACCAACGGGGCGCTGTATTTCAGCCGCTGGTTTGAATCCCCAATTAATGAATCGGTCAACGCCATGTGCCCGGTCGTTCAAGGTGATTTCGTGCTGATCTCGGCTGCCTACTATCGAATTGGCGCAGTTTTGCTGCGGATCAAACCCGATGGCCATTCGTTTGAACAAGTTTGGCGCAGCCCCAATCGTCCGATGGATCGGGACCCGGAAACCGGGCGATTGGTATCGCCGGTTTTGGAAATCCATTGGAATACACCCATCCTCCACGAAGGTTACCTGTATGCCTTTAGCGGCAGAAACGAGCCCGACGCGAGTTTCCGCTGCGTGGAGTTCGCCACGGGCAAACTGATGTGGAGCCGGGACGAACATTGGCGAGCGCACAGCGCATCTCAACCGGCCGTTTACGGCCGTGGCTCCGCCATTTTGGCCGACGGCGAGCTTATCGTATTGGGAGAGGGTGGCAAACTTGGGTTGTTCGTTCCGAACCCGCAGCGGCCCGAGGAGATCTCTTCCTGGCAAGTGCCACAACTGCATTATCCTTGTTGGACAGCACCCGTACTGTGCGACAGGCGGCTTTACCTAAGGAGTGAAGACCGGTTGCTATGTTTAGATGTGAACGCCCAGTGACCTCTGGGTCTAGCGTAGTGTCTCGCAAGTAAATGGTGGTATTTTTAACATGAGGAAACAGAGAAAACAGAGTTTTGTCTCGGTTGCCTCTGTTAGGGCTGAAAGCCCGGCATGTGAAAGCCTGGGCTGGAGCGAAGCGGAGGCCCAGGAAGGTAACCAAAAGGATCTCTTGAGGCCTGTAGGGCTGGGACCCGCAGAAATGATCGCCCAGAAAGAGTTTTACCCGGGCCTGCGCTCGCGCTGCTCGCTCCAGCCCGGGCTATTGCATTTGGGGCGTTCAGCCCCGGAAAGCATTGCTGGCACATTCCACTTTACAAAAGGACGCGGGGGAGAGACGGTCCATTAGGAACTAAAGGCGGAAGCGATGAATTCAAGACGTTCCAACAGGTGGTCCGTTTTCTGGACGACCCTTTGCCTGAGTTTTTTCTTTGTGAGCGCACCGGCGCCATCAAATGCCGAAACCGCAGAAGAGCAGCTCGTTTCTGCCAATACCGGATTTGGGTTTCGTTTGCTGAAGGAGCTGGCGCGCGAGCAGGCGCGGGCAAACATTTTTATCTCGCCCTATAGCGTTTCCAGCGTCCTGCAGATGGTTGGCAACGGCGCCCGCGGCCAAACTCAGCAGGAATTGCAGCAGGTCTTGGGGACAATCGCTTTGAGCACGGAAAGCATGAATTCGGCCTACGCTGCTTTGAATCAATCAATCGGCAGCGCCCAAAGCAATCTCGTGCTGAATATCGCGAACGCAATCTGGTACCGCAGAGGCGCGCAACTCTCTGATGGTTTTTCGGCAGCTAACGAGAAGTATTATCACGCCGAGTTGGCTGGATTGGATTTCTCAGATCCCGCCAGCGTGCAACGAATGAATCAGTGGGCTGCGGATAACACGCAGGGCAGAATTGACAGCATCATCCAACCTCCGATCCCGCCGGAGACGGCTCTGGTGCTGGCGAACGCGATTTATTTTAAAGGGACCTGGCTCAACCAGTTTGACCCGAAGCAAACCAGGCAGCGTACTTTCCATTTAGCCGGCGGCGGCGACCCGCAAGTCCCGATGATGGAACAGACCCGCGCCTTCTCTTATCAGACCGGCCCCGGATTCCAGGCCGTCCAACTGTTTTATACGGGCAAGCGGCTGGAAATGGAGATTCTTTTGCCAGAGACCAACTCGACTCTGGAGGCTTTGCTGGGGCAAGTGGATGAACAGAGCTGGCAAAATGCTCTGCTTCCTGGTTTTCGTGAGCACAAAGGAACCCTGGTGCTCCCACGCCTGAAATTTCGTTACGGCGCAGAGCTCAAAAAACCGCTGGCAACCTTGGGATTAAAGAGCGCGTTGACCCCCGCGGCGGACTTTTCCGCAATGTCTGCGAGCCGTCTCTTCTTGAGCGAGGTCAAACACCAGAGCTTCGTGGAAGTAAACGAGCAAGGCACGGAGGCGGCGGCAGTCACAACGGGCGTCGTGGCACTGGCGTCTCTTCGCAACCCACCGCAGCCATTTCAAATGGTCGTGGATCGACCTTTCCTGTTTCTGATCTCGGACCAGGTGACCAAGTCCATTTTATTCATGGGACTGGTCTTTGACCCGAGGTGAGGCGAGGCAGAGCCTCAGACCGAGACACGAATTTCACGAATTAGCAACCTGGGCCTCCGCTTCGCTCCAGCCCAGGCTTTCACATCACGGGCTCTCAGCCCTAATTCCACGCACTCCAAATGCTTCACGGAAGGCTTGGCGCCAGACCATCTTTGCGGCCTAATAGTAGATCATTAGTAAAACATTGACTTCGGCAAATTTTCCTGTCCAATGTGCAGCTATGCAATTGGAATCTTTGAAGGTATTCTGCGATTTGAGCGAGACCAAAAGTTTCACCAAAGCCGCCCAGATCAATAAGGTAACGCAATCCGCCGTCAGCCAGACGGTCAGTGCCCTCGAAAGGCTATTCAAGTCGCTCTTAATCGAGCGCAGCAAAAAGAATTTCCGCCTCACCCCCGAGGGAGAAGTGCTGTACGATTACAGCAAGAAAATCCTTCAAAGCTATGGCGGGCTGCAAAGCCGGCTGCAGGAAATCCAGGGGGTGCTCTCCGGCAATATCCACGTGGCGACGGTCTACAGCATCGGGTTGTACGACTTGCCTCCCTGCATCAAGAAGTTCCTCCAGGATTGTCCCACGGTCAACGTGCACGTCGAGTACCGCCGCGCCAACGAGGTTTACGACGATGTGCTGAGCAACATCGTCGACCTTGGCCTGGTGGCTTATCCCTCACCTGATTCCAAATTGGAGGTTGTGCCGCTAAGAAAGGATGCGCTCTTCCTGGCCTGCCATCCGCAGCATCCTTTAGCGAAGATGAAAAGCATAAAGCTCAAGGCGCTGACCGGCCAAAAATTCATCAATTTCGAGAAGGATATCCCGACCCGCAAAGCGCTGGACAAGATGTTCAAGGACCAGGGCGTGAGCGTGAATAACGTGATGGAATTCGACAACGTGGAGACTGTAAAACGCGCTGTGGAAATCGATTCCGGCGTCGCCATTCTGCCTGAGGAAACCATCCGGGGCGAGCTGGCTAACAAAACCATCGCCGCGGTTCGATTGGAGGGTAAGTTCTTCCGGGAATTGGCGGTGATCTACAAGAAGGGCAAGGTCCTTTCCCCCGCCATGAAGCAGTTTATCGAGCTGCTGAAACACTCCCTTTAAGGACCTGCCTCGGCCACAGACGCTCCGTCGTTCAGAACATCTTACCGCCGAAAAGCGGCACTCCGAACGGCACTTTGAATAAGTTGCGCGCGTCTGCTCTTTAGATAACCCCACATCACGTCCACTCCGCTGGTCTTAATCTTTGCCCCGGTCTCTTTTAAATCGCTGAGCATCCGGTAGTGGATAAGTTTTTTGCCCAGCTCGACGATTTGGATGTAAAACTGATTCAGTTTCCAGAGTTGGCCCTTGGCCAGTCCCGCAGGGGCGAGAGGGCCGGCGGCCTGCTGCTTCTTACTCATACATTCTATTAGACATCATAAATCCGCCATTGTCCAATGGGTCTTTGCACTAACCTGCACCACTGCCAGGTGCGCGCACTAACGACGCGGTTAACCAATTCCGCAGCAATACCGAATTCGGCGTCACGTAACGTCGCAACAAGCCTCCGTTGACTTTGGATGCCTTTCGTAACTGCCTTTCGCCAATCCACTTTTGAGACAAGAATCCGGGCGGATAGGTCAGGAACATGAAGAACATGAAGAACATGTTGCTCAAAGGCGCCTAAGAGAATACTAATATAGGGTGAACTCCTGCAGTTTGTTGGTTAGGAGCTGCAATCTCCTTGCGGCCGTTCTTCTCTTCCTCAATTTGGCTGCTAGCGCCCAGACTAAACCCATCCGGCTGCGGAACGAAACGATTCTCCCTCCTCCCAAACCCAGCTCCGGGCAAGTTCAGGCACTGGCCGCGCAAGCTCCTGCGTCCGGCCTGTTTTTGATTCAATTCAACGCCGCCCCCAATCCCGCCCAACTCGAAGCGCTGAGGTCGGAAGGAGTCCAACTGGTGAAATATGTGCCGGAGGATGCTTTTATCGCGCGGTTTGCGCACGCGTCGGCCGAACGAGTCAGCGGGATGGACTTTGTACGCTGGGTAGGCGCGTATCGTGCAGACCACAAGATTCATCCGCGGCTGGCGGCGTCGCTCCTTGGGACCAACCTGCCGGTCGCCGGCCTGAACATTACGGTCTTGCTGGCACCAGGCGCTGCGCCCGCCGAGGTTGCCCAGGTGCGTTCCACATTTACCTCGATTGACCACGAAAGTCACTTGCGCCAGGGCACGATCTTGCGAGGCACCTTAACGGCCAACCGTGTGGACATTCTGTCCCAATCCGACGCCGTGTTGTGGATTGAGCGGGCCCCAAAGCGCAAGCTGGTTGACGAGATCGCGTCCAAAATCGTCGGCGGCGACGATGGCGCGACCGGAACTCCGACCGTTACGCAACAAAGAGGTTTTGGCGGGGCGGGTGTGACCGTCTGTCTGGCGGATACGGGCCTGGACACAGGGGATACGAACACGATGCATCCGGACTTGCGCGGCCGGGTCTCCGGTTTCAAGCCGTATAGCCCGCTGACGGACGGCTCGGACGGCTATGGTCATGGCACTCACGCAGCCGGCATCGTTGCCGGCAACGCAGCCACCGGCGAGACCGACCCCGATACCAAAGGTTGGTACGGGCTGGGTGTTGCTTCAGGGGCGACTTTGTTTATTGAACGCATCTTCGATGACAGCGCCAATGAGGTCAGCCCGCCGCCCAGCGACGCGGACCTGGCGCGCGACGCGGTGCGGAACGGCGCGAGTATCGGCTCGAACAGTTGGGGAAACGATGTCCAAGGCGAGTACGATACCGACGCGGCGCAATTTGACGAGTTGGTGCGCGACGCGGATCCCACCACCCCAGGCGACCAACCTTACATCCTGGAGTTTTCCGCAGGCAATGCCGGTCCTGATTCCGAAACTCTGGACAGCCCGGCGACTGGCAAAAACGTGATCGCCACCGGCGCGTGTGAGAATGGCCCCAACACGCCCGCTTTAACCTATGGGTTATACGGCGATGGTTCCGATACGATGGCCGATTTTTCCAGCCGTGGTCCGTGTGCGGATGGCCGGATCAAACCTGACGTTATCGCGCCGGGCACCTGGATCGCGTCCCTGGCCTCCTCCGCGGCGCCCAATGAAGCGGCCATTGCCTGGCTTCCGATTGATAACTACTACGTGTACATGGGCGGGACCAGCATGTCCGGACCGCATGCCGCTGGAGCGGCCGCCGTGTTCGTTCAATTCTATAAGAGTTTTCACACCAATGCCGTGCCATCGCCGGCGTTGGTTAAGGCTGCTCTGATCAATTCGGCCAACGAGTTGGACGAATCCAATGGCGGGCCCGGTCCCATTCCCAACAACGACGAAGGATGGGGACGGATCAATCTGACGGACCTTATCGTGACCAATCCCGCCACGGCGCCCCGCTCCTATCAATACCTGGACCAGACGATCCTGTTGACCAATAGCCAGGTCCATGAACAGCACGCTTTTGTCCAGAATTCCGATCAACCGCTGAAAATCACCCTTGCTTATACCGATGTGCCTGGATTTCCCGGGGCTATTCCCGCGCTGGTCAATGATCTGGACCTGGAAGTCGTCGACCCCAACGGAACGCTTTATCGAGGCAACCAGTTTGCCGCGGGTGAATCCGTTCCCAATGCTCCCTCGGCGGACAATCTAAACAACGTCGAAGGAGTGCACCTCGCTAAGCCAATGCCGGGCGATTACCTGGTCAGGGTGCGCGCTCGTAATATCGTGGAAGATGCGCGACTGGAAACGGCGGCGGTCGATCAGGATTTTGCGCTCGTCGTTTCCGGAGACCTGGCCCGGCCAGGAGTGGGGCTTATCCTGATGGATCGCACCAATTATACCGCTCCGAGTGTCATCAACCTGACCGTGCTGGACCAGGCAAGAGCCGGAAGCGCCTCGGTGAGTGTGCTGGTCAAGAGCACCACTGAACCCGCTGGGGAAACCGTGGTTTTGAATGCCGCTGGAAGTTACGGCGCTTTTTCGGGCACCCTGCCCACCGACAGTGGCGCCGCGACACCCGACGGCAAGCTCCAAATCCACAATGGCGATGCCATCGAAGCCGACTACGTCGACGCGTCCGGGGCCAAGCGTGTCAGCCAGGCCAGCGCTGACCTGATTGCTCCAAGTCTGAGCAATATCTCCGTGAGTTCTGACTTGGGAGTAGTCACGATTACTTGGCAAACCAGCCAAGCCGCCGATTCGGTCGTTCGGTTCGGCACGAACTCCAGCTTTAACCTGGTAACCGCCGATGGCTCGCTGGTGACGAGTCACTCGATCCGGTTAACTCATTTGGCCGCCGGACAGACGTACCACTTCTACGTGAGCTCGGCCGATGAAGCGGGAAATGTCACCACGAACAACAACGGGGGAGCGTACTACAGCTTCGTTGCTCTGCCGACCCCGACGGTGCTGATGGTTGATGATTACGATAGCGCGGGCGAGGAGGCAGCTGGCTCCCAAGTGATCAGCGACGGGGTCTACACCAACGCGCTGGCAGCCTCGGGCTTTAGCTTCGCTTTCTGGAAAGTGACGCAGCGGGGATCGCCGCAGTTGGCGGATTTACAGCCGTTCCCGGTAGTCATCTGGCGTACGACGGACGATATCGTCAACTACGGAACCACTCCCGATGGCTTCCCGGATCCTTCCGCGACCAATAATACTCTCACGGCTCAGCAGCAAAGCATGATCCAGAATTACCTGAACGGCGGCGGCTCTTTTTTAATGGCATCGATGGGAATTCTCAGCCAGTTGGGTGACGTGCCGTTCCGGCGTGATGTGCTGCAGGTGGGAGGCTTCAAACTCAATCCCGACCCGCCTTCGCCCTGCACTGATTGCGACGAGTATTATGGTGTGCCTGCAGTCCTGGGCGCACTCGGCGACCCTATCTCGGGTGGCCTGACGATAAGCCTCGACTACAGCCAATATCCTTCCTTCACCCTCGATTTTGGGTCGGGCGACACGACAACGTACGGACCGGATTTCGCCGATACTTTCACCCCCACCACGAATGCCACACCTATCTTCAGCGAATCGGTTTCGGGCAAGACTTGCGGCATGAGTTATCCGGCTGTTGGCGCCGATAGTCCAGGGCGCGTCGTGTTCCTTTCCTTCCCGCTGGATACCGTTCCAATGGGAGGAACAGCTCCCGACAACGAAGTGGTGCTCTTGCGAAGAATCCTTAATTTCCTGGTTCCAGGTGCCAATGGGGTCGGTACTGTCCACCTGAACAGCGCGCTTTATACCATCCCGGACCAGGTGGTTATTGAAATCGGAGATTCTGATCTCGCGGGGGCAGGGCAGACGCAAGCTGCTTTTTCGACGTCTTCTTCCACTGCGCGCGTCACGGTCATGCTCAACGAAACAACGCATCCCGGCTTGTTCCGCGGCCATCTGGCCCTCGTGGCGTCCAACGCAGCGCCCAACCAGTTGGTGGTAAAGAATGGCGATGTCATCACGGCCGCCTACTTTGATGCCTCCAACCAGAGCAACGTATTGGCTTCCGCCACGATCGACAACGTGCCGCCGGTCATCAGCCAGGTGGGCGCCTCAACCCGGTATGGGGATGCTCTGGTGAGTTGGCAGACCTCAAAGCCGGCGGATTCCCTTGTGCAATATGGCCAATCCGTCCTGCTGGACCGGACCGCCTACGTCGGATCTCTTACCACCAACCATGCCGTCACGGTTTCGGGCCTGTTGGCCAACCGCGATTACTATTACCAGGTCTCGAGCCGGGACCAGGCCGGCAATTCCGGCCTCGATGATAACCATGGCGCACTTTACAAGTTTACGACGCGGGCAGCGCCGCGCCCGCCCTGGTTCGATAATCTGGAAACGGGTGCTCCCGGCTGGACGGTGGTGCCAGACACTATCAATGGTACGGATGAGAACTGGACTTTGGGCACGCCGAATAACGGACTGCAGACGGCGGCGCATTCCGGCACGAACGCTTGGGGCAGCGATCTCAACGGCCAGCAATTTGGTAATTTAGCAAGCAGTCTATTGGTCAGCCCGATAATCGATCTCTCGGGCTTCAGCAAAGTGACCCTAACCTTTTGGGACAGTTTCGATTTCAGCCCAGGTAGTCTGGGGATACCTTATGAGCAAGGTGAGATCCTGATTAGCACCAACAGTTCCGCCACGGTCAGTCAACTTGAGAACTCGCCTGTTCTGTCTGATTTCACGGGTCTTTCCTCTCCGGCCTGGGAGCAGGAAACTCTGGATTTGACAGGCTATGCAGGTAAGACCATCCAGGTAGTCTGGTGGTACCAAGGTGTTGCGACAGGCGACCCCCTTTATGGCTGGCTCCTGGATGATATTGGAATTAGCGGAACGGCCGCTGGGCAAGGCGGAAACGTCGTCGTTTCGGCCAATCTCAGCCAGAGTTCGTTTAAACTTTCCGGACCGGTGAGCCTTAATGGCAGTGGCGTATTGACGACCCTAACCAACGCACCACTGGGTGACTACACGATCAGCTTCGGTGATGTCGCTTTCTATCAAACCCCGACCAACCAATTCGGCAGCCTGACAAATGCCGGAGCCACTTTGAGCTTTAGCGGGAATTACACTTTCGTGGACGCTAATCACAACGGTATCTCCGATGCCTGGGAAAAATACTATTTCGGCACGGTTTCGACTAACCGAACCGACCTGACCGACACTGACGGTGACGGGATGTCAGATTATGCCGAGTTTATTGCCGGCACCGATCCGACCAATGCCGCGTCCAAGCTCGTTTTCCTCGGTGCATCAGTGGGCACTAATTCCACGGTCCAATTCCAGTGGTCGGCCGTTCCTGGACGAAGTTATCAACTGCTCAGCTCGCCCGATCTCAAATCCTGGTCGCCCATTTCCGACTGGATCCCGGCAACCAGGAGCCCGGCGTCATTTGTCGTAACAAATACCGGAAGCGGAGCGCATTCGTACCGCGTCCAGGTCCGTCCTTAGGAGCGTCCTGGTGGGGCGAGGCTCCGGCCGAGCCCTGAGCAGGGAAAACGCTGAAAAACTGAAACGCTGAGACGCTGAAAGCTGAAAGCTGAAAGAGAGAGTCTCCCCGTGGTGCTGTTCTAAAACCTCAAGGAGTAATGCTTGCCCTAACGAGCCTTTGTTCTCTTTGTTAACTTCAGTTCAATTTCGCGCCGAGCAGGCTGGACTTTGAAAAGCTCAACCTTTAATAGTGTCTGCGCGAATCTGATAATGTTATGAAACTACACTCCTCCTTAATTGCTGTTTCTGCTGTATTATCCCTGGCTGCGACGGCGACCGCTGCCAATACCGGCTCCGCTTTTTACGGAGATGCGCCGGACGAACATCACCCCTGGGCTGTGCACGATCACAATCGACCCCAGCCCAAACTCGTCACCCCGGGGACGTTCAGCTCGCAAGAACAACCGGGCAAGCCGCCGTCCGACGCGGTGATCCTTTTCGACGGCTCCGATCTGTCGAAATGGGAAGCCGATAAGGGCGAGGGTGTGCCCACCAAGTGGGTCATCAAGGACGGCGCCATGGAGTGCGTGCCTGGCTCAGGCTACATTCGCACCAGAGAAAAATTTGGGGATTGTCAGTTGCACGTGGAATGGGCCGCGCCCACCAAGGTCCAAGGTGAAAGCCAGGGGCGTGGCAACAGCGGCGTCTTCCTGATGGGTCTGGTCGAAATCCAGGTGCTGGATAACTACAACAATCCAACCTACGCAGATGGTTTTGCCGCCTCGGTCTATGGTGTCAACCCGCCGCAGGCCAACGCTCTTCGCCCGCCTGGCGAATTTCAAACCTACGACATCGTTTTCCGCCGCCCCATTTACAAAGACGGCAAAGCAATCGATCCCGGCTATGTCACGGTCTTTGAGAACGGTGTTTTAGTCCAGGACCACACGATGATCGAAGGCGGGACCGGGCATATGGCCCGCAGTAAAATCGGTCCATTCCCCGAAGCCGGCCCGCTCAAATTGCAGGACCACGGCAACCCGGTTCGCTACCGCAATGTCTGGTACCGGCCTCTGCCGCCCCGCGCTGCCGAAGGCGGCACCGATGGATATCTCAGCACCGAAGCGACTATGGCCAAACGTGCTGAAATCGCCGCGATGATCCGCCAGGATGCCGAGAAGCTCAGGAACCCCTCCAACTCTGTGCCCGAAATGCTTCGCCTGGCCGAGTCTCTTGTCTACGAACACGACGAGGCGGCCTCCCAAAGAGCGACGGAACTCGCCGAGCAGTACCTCGCCCAGGTGCAACAACTCTCCCCCGAGCAACTGGCGGCCAGGAAAGATGAACTGAAGCACTTGCGGGACGTCTCCAGGTACTTGGCCCGATTTGACATCATTCCCGACGATGCCGAACCCAAAGTTCAACTTGAGCAAATTGTTAAGGAGCACAATTGGGATAAGAAGTAGCCTACGTTCACGGGCCTGAGTTTTGGCGCGCGGCAGAGATGCCGCGCGTTTTCTTTTTCAAGGGGAGAAATGGAGAGATGGGGGATGGGGCCGATGAGTAAGCGGTCGATTCAAGCTAAAAACGGCGGTTAAAGACAATTTACCACGCATGAACATAGATAAACACGGATTAGGAATCGCTTCGGAGCATTCGCCGTTTGGGTGAGCACCTCTGCTGATGCTAGTTCTTCCTTATCAGTGTTCATCCGTGGTCTAATGACGCCCTTTTTAGGTTCAGCGAAATAGTTATCCAATACCCCAACCCTCCAGCACCCCGTCCCCAGTGCTTCAATACTTCATCGCGTTCGTAATAAAATTCGAAGCTCCGGCTAAAGTCCCGCCCAATTCCGCCGATATATGAGGCGTCGCAAGACAGGTGGCCGGCAACCAGAAAGAGCCGGTCGGGAAACAGTGGGCCGCCCGTTAATTTGGCGCACACGTGGCACGGATGCCGCGCAAAAAAAGGCCTCTCTCACGGGAGGCGACTCACGGAAAGAGTTATGGTAATTAATACAAACTTGTCTGCCCTGAGCAGCGCCCAACTGCTCATGCAATCCTCCAGCCAGCTCAGTAAGTCTCTCGCCAGACTGTCCTCCGGATCGAAAATTACTTCGCCCGCGGATGACAGCGCGGGATTGGCTGTCTCGATGAAACTAACCGCCCAGATGGCCCGTATTGACGGCGCCACCAATAACGTCGGCAACGCCGTCTCGTTCAACCAGACCCAGGATGGCTACCTGCAAAAGGTCGGCGACGCGCTCAACCGCATGAGCGAATTGTCGGTTCTCGCTCAGGATATCACCAAATCAACCGGCGACCGCGCACTGTACGACCAGGAGTTTCAGACTCTGGACAAGTATATCGCCGACGTCGGAACCAAGGACTTCAATGGGGTCAGCCTTTTCAATGGCAACAGCCTTAACGTGACTGTCGACAGCGAAGCGAACCTTTATCAAATGTCCGGGATTGACCTGGGCGGCACCACCTACGCGACGCTCGCCAGCGACAACATCCAGAGCCTCAGCAGTGCGACCACGGCGCTGGCCGACGTCAAGAACGCCATCAATCAATTAGCGGCCGATCGTGCATCGCTTGGCGCGCATATTGAGACGTTGGGGATGTACAGCGACCAGCTTGGAACGTTGAAAAACAACCTCTCCGCCGCCAACAGCCAGATCATGGATGTGAACGTGGCGCAGGAAAGCACCAACTACGCCAAGTACAACATCCTGGTCCAGACCGGCACCGCTATGTTGGCCCAGGCCAACGTCATGCCTCAGTCGGTTCTTAAGCTCCTGCAGTAAAAAAGCGCGCTAGGTTGGGTAGGTCCGGACGGCCCGTGAGCCGTCCGGACTATCGAGAAACCCACCTTGGTCTGCACCTGGATACAGCTTCTTGGAAGGAGCCAGCCCACCCCAAAGCACTCACCCAAGCAGGAACCAAAGCAAAATGAACAGCTTTTCGACATTAAAGTTTCGGCACCAGTCGCCGATAGGGAAATGTCGGGAAAGGGCGGCTGGCAGCCCGATTCGGCCAGCAGGGAATAAACTGGCGGGTGCCCATGAAAAAACCCGCCTCACGGCAGGGATGCCGTGTCAATAAAGCCCCGTAAGGGGTGACTCATGGAAGGAGTCAGCAGTATGGTCATCAATACAAACATATCAGCACAATCGAGCGCACAGTTGCTGGGACAATCCAGCGCCATGTTGAGCAAGTCCCTCGCCCGTTTGTCTTCCGGTTCGAAGATCACTTCGCCGGCGGATGATAGCGCGGGTCTGGCAGTGTCTATGAAGCTAACGGCGCAAATGGCTCGGATTGACGGTGCCTCCAACAATGTTGCCAACGCCACTTCGTTCAACCAGACGCAGGACGGTTACCTGTCGAAGGTGTCGGACGCGTTGAGCCGCATGAGCGAACTGGCCGTCCTCGCACAGGACGTCACCAAGTCCTCCAGCGACCAGGCACTGTACCAACAGGAGTTCCATACACTTAGTACCTACATCAGCGATGTAGCTACCAAGGACTTCAATGGTGTCAGCTTGTTCAATGGCAACACGCTCAACGTGACGACGGATAGCGACGCTCACACGTTCGCAATGACGGGTGTCAACCTCGGCAGCACGACCTACACAAAGCTCGCTACCACTGACAACATCGAAACCGATGCCAGCACCGCGTTGACGGACGTGAAAGCCGCCATTTCGCAACTGGCAGCCGACCGCGCAAACATTGGCGCAAACATTGAGAGCATGTCCTATTATAGCGACCAGCTCGGAACGCTGAAAAACAACCTGTCCGCCGCTAACAGCCAAATCATGGATGTGAATGTCGCGCAGGAAAGCACCAACTACGCCAAGTACAACATCCTGGTCCAATCCGGCACCGCGATGTTGGCACAGGCCAATGCCCTTCCTCAAACTGCCCTGAAACTCCTCCAGTAAGGAGTCCCGGCAGGTTGGGTGAACAGTTAACAACAACCCGGACGGCGCGAAGCGCCGTCCGGGTCTTGACGGTAATGAAAACGAACGCAGCATAATGGACTAGCTTCGCGCCTTAGACGCGAGCGCAACCAGATATGGATTGAGAATATGTCTTCGACTTTAGGTGTGACCTCGGCAACAGGTTTAAGCTCAATCTTGGGTGTGCCTTCGACCACAGGTGCACCCTCGACGTCAGGTTTAAATCTGGCGGTGTCCGGCCTGGCTTCAGGCATGGACTGGCAGACGACCGTCACAGAACTGGCTAATGCGGAACGCGCTCCGGAAACGCTATGGCAGCGGCATCAGGCCACCATCAACCAACAGAATGCCGCTTTTACCCAGATCAAGACTCTGCTGACGACCCTGCAGACAGACGTGCAGGCCCTCCAAGATCCCTCACTTTATACCAGTCGGTTAGCGGCAACCTCCAATTCCGCGCTTGGCACCGCCAGCGCCACTTCGGGCGCGACCTTGGGCACCTTCAGTTTTAATGTCACCCAACTGGCGACCGCCGCGCAACTCAACGGCACAAAGGTCGGCGCAGCCCTCAGCAGTGATGGCAATCTATCGGCCGTCACGCTCGGGACCGCGGGTGTTGCCACCCCATTTACCGCTGGCACGTTTACGATTGACGGCAAACAAATCACCGTGGCCACTACTGATTCCTTGCAGCAAGTCTTCGATAAAATCGCCAGCGCTACTAATAACGCCGTGACGGCCAGCTATAACTCGAGCCCCAATCAACCGACCTCGGACAAGATCACCCTCACCAGCGCCAACAACGGCGAAATCGTCCTGGGTAGCGCCACCGATAGCAGCAATTTCCTGCAGGTAGCCCAGCTTCACAACAACGGCACCGGTTCGATCACCAGCACCTCCGCGCTGGGCAGCGTGCGCCTCAACGGTGCGCTGGGCGATGCCAACCTGACTACGCCCATCACCGCCGGTCCCAACGGCCAGGGCTCATTCACTATTAATGGCGTGTCCCTCAGCTACGACGCCGCCAACGACTCCGTCCAAAACGTTATCGACCGGATCAACAACTCGGCCGCAGGCGTCACCGCGTCCTTCAACGCCCAGACCAACGGCTTCGTTCTCACTAACAATACGACCGGCGACGTAGGCATTGCGGTCCAGGATGTGACGGGAAACTTTCTCGCTGCGACGGGACTGACTCAAGGCACGCTGGCCCACGGCAAGAACCTCCTGTACACACTCAATGGTGGCACGACTCAACTGGTCAGCCAATCCAACACCATCACTCAGGACAGTTCCAATGTCACAGGTCTTTCGGTTACCGCGCTGGCAACAGGCTCGATAACGGCAACGGTGTCGAGTGACACGAGCAAGATCCAAACCGCCATCCAGAGTTTTACGACCGCCTACAATGCCGTCCAATCTTATATCACCAGTCAAAGCGCGACCTCCACTGATTCCTCCGGGAACGTAACCGCCGGCATCCTGACCGGCGACCAATCAGCCAATGACATCGCTTCAAGCCTGCGTTCCCTGAGTTTTTCGGCCGTATCCGCGCCGGGTTTGCCCACTTCGCTCAACCAGTTGGCCGACCTCGGCCTTCAGACCAATGGGCAGGACAACACGGTCACGCTTGCAGATTCTTCGAGGCTCACTACCGCTCTGACCAACAACCTTGCGAGCGTCCAGAGTCTTTTCGCCGACCCCACTAACGGGTTGGCCGCGCAACTCAACAAGTTTCTCACCGGCACGATCGGAGACAATGGCTCGCTCACCCAGCATCAGACCAGCCTTACACAACAAAGCAGCTCGATTGATACCCAGGTCGCCAACCTTGAGAAAACCATAACCGCAGATTCGGCTCGCTGGACGGCGGAATTTCAAGCGATGGAGCAGGCGACCGCACAGGCTAACCAAGAGCTCACTTACCTGAGCCAGTCGATTACTAACGGCGCCCTGTAGCCTCGGATGAACCAATCTACTCCAACACGCCAGCACGCCTCCTCGAACCCGCTCGGGTCCGGGCGGGTCGCCAGTGCTTTGGGGCGCGCCTTTGTTGCGGCGCTTTCGGCGTGCCCTGGAGCGCCGGGATCTCCTGGGCGAATCCCGTGCTTAATGGCCATCTTAATGACTTTCACCGGCTGCGTTCTACCGCAATATTCGCCGCATCTTCTGGCTCCGGCTTATCGGCCAGACAATGTGTTTCTCTGGGGTTCCAGACTCCCGCCCCAAATCCGGCGCGTCGCCCTCCTTCCCATGGCCTGTGACCAGGACGTTCCTGAGCTGGTCGATGGCCGGGACATTTTGGAACCAATCGTACAATGCGAGTTGGCAAAGATTCGGAGATTCGAATTGATCCCACTCAGCTCCGAATTGCTCCGGGCCCAGACCGGGCAGGCTACCTGGAGCTGTGAAGAGGCGCTGCCCCAGGATTTATTTTCATGGTTGAGTGATACTCGTGGGTGTGATGCTGTGCTTTTTTGCCGCTTAACTGTTTTCCGCGGATACGCGCCGCTGGCCGTTGGGTGGCGAATGCGCCTGGTCGATGTCCGCACCCGCAGCACCCTCTGGGCCGGCGACGAGGTCTTCGACGCCGGCCGGCCGGCAGTCCAGGCCGGGGCTCGCCATTACCAATTAGCGGTACGGCCGAACCGCGCTCCCATCCCGGAGGAATGGGTAATCGAGAACTCCCCCCGCCAGTTTGGTCAATACGCCGCAGCCCAGCTTTTGGCCACTCTTCCCGGGTTGTAAAAGGAACTAAAGTTTTGTCGCCGCCTTCCGATGTAAGTAGTGAATGGCAATTGGGACCATGAGATAAAAAGACTCCCCGAAACCATCCAGAGCCAGTATGCAAATCGAGTTCAGTCCAAGTCAGCTTCCCGCGCCGCGGGCGAGCGACCCCGTCAACGGAGCGCCTGCCAGAGGCCCCGCCGCTGGCCAGAACCCCTCGCTGCAGGGCGTGGCTGAATTGCAAAGCAAGCTCGACCAGCTTGCCCTGACTCGCCCCGATAAAATGAGCGCACTCCAGCCGCAAGTCTCGAGCCTGCAGTACCCACCGGACGAACTTCTCAACGGCATCGCTCACCTGCTGGCCATACACTTTTCGCAGTAGCGGCCCTCAACACGAACCTTCCACAACACCATGCCTGTCATTAACCCCTGGAAGTCCTATCACCAGACCGCCACGCTCACCGCTCCACCCGGCCAAGTTATCCTCATGCTCTATGATGGCGCGCTGCGGTTTCTGGAGCGGGCGTTGACAGGATTTCAACGCACGGATCCCGCGGAGCTCAATATGACGATCCACAACAACCTGCAGCGCGCGCGTGAGATCATTCGCGAACTGAATTGCTGTTTGAATCTCGAAAGCGGCGGTGATTTGGCCGAGACGCTGCGCAGCCTCTACGACTATTTCGAACATCGCATCCACACCAGCAACGTCCGAAAGAAGCGCGAGGGAATCGAGGAGGTTATCCGGCACCTGAGCGTGTTGCGTGACGCCTGGGCCGCCATGCTCCGGGGCGAAGGTCCCATTGGCCTTGCCGAACCGGCGCCCGCGCGGGCTCTGGTCGCCAACTCAGCATCCTACTGACCCCATGAGCGACGGCGGCACCCTTGAGGAGGCTTATTCAGAATGGCGCCGCCTGGCCGAAGCGGAGGGCAAGGCCATCCGCATTGGCGACTGGCGTTTCGTCGCCGACTGCCAGCAAGCTCTTGGCAGGCTCCGGCCAATCATCGACCGTCTTACCGAGCAAACCCGCCAGGGCTTAGGCGAACCTCGGCGAGCGCAGTTCCCCCGTGCCACCGTGCTTGAGTTGATTGAACTTCAGCGCCGAAACCTGGCATCGCTTCAGCAACGTCGGCAAAGACTCTCCGCCCAAATGGAGGAACTATCCCGCACGGGTCGGAACCTGCGTGGAATTCAGCGCTCCTACTCGCCGCCGCCGCCTCCCGCCTGGAATTCGTATTCCTGAACGGCCTGAGAGGCGGCCTCATCTCTCATATCTCTCATCTGCCGAATCTAATAACGGGTTGACAAAAGGCTCTTGGATATCGTACACTGATCCTGTTCGGGTGGCAGTACGTTTCTTCAGCGGGGTTCCCCACCCCCACCTCCTTGGCGTCTGCTGCCCGAACCTTGATGGCAAGCGTGGGCGACATCAATTCTCCAACTTTCTGTGCGACTGGTCTTCCGTGTAGCTTGATTTGGCGGGGCTTCGCGCAGCGCCGTGATCCGCTTGACGCCTCACGATTTGTTTCATAGGTTCTGCTGTCCCATGCGGGGGCGTAGCTCAATTGGTTAGAGCGCTGCCCTGTCACGGCAGAGGTTACGGGTTCGAGCCCCGCCGCTCCCGCCATTGTTTTACCATAATATTTCCTTTTGAGTTGTT
>Ga0210409_10000755_pt1 | contig 47756 bp, 46 predicted proteins | sample IncBWH17MmetaG_FD_161649 | JGI IMG/M metagenome (GOLD analysis project Ga0210409, IMG submission 161649) | Forest soil microbial communities from Barre Woods Harvard Forest LTER site, Petersham, Massachusetts, United States - Inc-BW-H-17-M | ecosystem: Environmental > Terrestrial > Soil >... | reverse complement strand
TCGACTTTCGACTTACCAACGCGGCCCAGCGCCTGGCCGAAACGGGCGACCGCTGGCGCGACGCCCTGGAGCACAAACAGAGCCTGGAAGCCGCCTTGAGTGGCGCCAAGGTTGCTACCGACCATGACTGACGGAGCCTTTGTACTCACATTGGCTGGGGGAGCGCGAGGGGGCCAGCCGAGCCCCCTCGCAGCCGATCCTCCCGTTTTTCCGTGGCAAGCTCCGACGTCGTCGAAGCTCAGTTGTGCGTCATCAGGTAATCCCGGATAGAGAGGTGAAGAATATGGCTGCACGATCGATCGGATCGTTGACGGTTTCCTTCGGACTGGTGGCGATTCCGGTGAAGTTGTTCTCCGCCACCGAGTCGACCCGGGCCATCTCCTTCAACATGCTGCACAAGGCCGACGGCTCGCGCCTGAAGCAGCAGTACCTGTGCGTGAAAGAGGGGGTGCCGGTCGAGCGCGACGACATCGTCAAGGGCTACGAATTCGCCAAGGACCAGTACGTGATCTTCACCCCCGAGGAGCTCAAGGCGCTCGAGGAGGCCGGGACCCACAGCGCCGATATCACCGAGTTCGTGCCGCTCGAATCGGTCGACCCGGTGTACTTCGACAAGGCCTATTACCTGGCGCCGGACAAGGGCGGCGCCAAGCCGTATGCGCTGTTTACCCGTGCGCTGCGCGATTCGAACCGCTGCGCGCTGGGGCGCTGGGCGGCGCGGGGCAAGCAGTACATCGTGATGATCCGCCCGGTCGAGGACGGCTTGATCATGCAGCAGTTGATGTACGCCGACGAAGTCCGCTCGATCAAGGACATCGAGATTCCGAAGATCGAGGTCAAGGACAGCGAGCTCAAACTCGCGCAACAGTTGATCGAACAGCAGTCCTCCGATGCGTTCGATCCGAGCGCTTACAAGGACGACGTACGGGCCCGCATCGAAGCGGCCATCCAGAAGAAGGTGGAGGGCCAGGAGATCACGCTCGCCGACGGGGCCGAGGGCGGTGGCGGCGCCCAGGTGATCGACCTGATGGAAGCGCTGCGCGCCAGCCTCGAACGCAAGGGGGTCGCTCCCTCCAAGGCGGCCGCCAACGCCGAGCCGGAGCCGGCCACGCGAAAGCCGCCCAAGCAGGCACCGGCGACCGAGGTGGCTGAGGCCGCCGAGGCGCCGCGAGCGCGGGCCCGGGCCAGGAAGTAGTGCGAAGCGGTTTGTCCGTAGTTGTTCGATGCCGCACTATGGCGTGAGCGACGTCGAAAAGATGCTGCACCTGTCGCGCAGCACGATCCGCGCCCTGGCCTCCGCCGGCTTCGTCACACCCTCCCGCGGGCCGCACAACACGCTGCGCTTCTCCTTCCAGGACCTGATCGTGCTGCGCACGGCGCAGTCGCTGGCCGATGCCAAGGTGCCCGCGCGCCGCATCACGCGCTCGCTGAAGGAGCTGCGGCGCCAGCTGCCCGAAACGATGCCGTTGTCGGGCCTGTCGATCAGCGCCGTGGGCGATCAGGTCGTGGTGCGCGACGGCGCCGGACAGCGACACGTCGATTCCGGGCAATACCTGCTGGCCTTCGAAGGAGATCCCGCCAGCGGCTCTCTGAGCGTGATCGAGCGCGAGCCGCCGGCGGACCTCGCACCGCTCGAGGACTGGTTCGCACGTGGGGCGGCGCTGGAGCGCAAAGACCCGGAAGCGGCCATCGAGGCCTACGGCAGGGCGATTGCGGCCGCGCCCGAACGCCTCGACGCTCGGGTCAACCTGGGGCGGCTGCTGCACGAGGCCGGACGCCATCGGGAGGCCGAGCGCGCCTACCGCGAAGCGCTCGACGCCTGCGGCCCGGATCCGCTGCTGCTGTACAACGTGGGTGTGCTGCTGGGCGACCTGGACCGCAAGCGGGAGGCGATCGAGGTCTACGAGGCCGCGCTGCGCGGCGAACCGGCGATGGCCGACGGCCATTACAACGTGGCCCTGCTGTACGAGCAGCTCGGCAGGCCCAGGGACGCGCTGCGGCACATGGCCCAGTATCGGCGGCTGGTGCGCGGCTGACCGACGCTAGCGTGGAGACGGGCTACCTTCAGCAGGACGTACCGGACGGCGTGCCGATCAAGATGTGGACGCGCGGCGTGCCGGTCGAAGACGAGGCCCGGCGCCAGCTGGTCAATGCGGCGCGGTTGCCGATCGTCTTCCGGCACATCGCTGCGATGCCGGACGTGCACTTCGGCATCGGCGCAACCGTTGGCTCGGTGATCCCGACGCTGAAGGCCATTATCCCGGCCGCGGTCGGCGTCGACATCGGATGCGGGATGATGGCCGCCAAGACGACGCTGCGGGCGCAGGATCTGCCGGACAGTCTGGCGAGGCTGCGCTCGGCGATCGAGCGCGCGGTGCCGCACGGCCGCGCGCCCGGCAAGCGCGATCCGGGGGCCTGGCAGAACGTGCCCGACACGGTGGATACGGCCTGGGCGCAGCTCGAGCCGCAGTTCGCCGATCTGTGCCGCGATTACCCGAAGCTGGAAAAGACCAACCAGCGCAGTCACCTCGGAACGCTCGGCTCCGGCAACCACTTCATCGAGGTCTGCCTGGATCAGGACGAGTTCGTCTGGTTCATGCTGCATTCCGGATCGCGCGGGGTCGGCAATGCGATCGGCACGATGTTCATCGAGCTGGCCCGGCAGGATGCCAAGCGGCATCAGGCCAGCCTGCCCGATTGGGACCTCGCCTACTTCGAGGAGGGCTCGCCCCACTTCAGCGACTACGTGCGTGCCGTCGGCTGGGCCCAGCGCTTCGCGGCGCTGAACCGCGAGGTGATGATGCGCCGCGTGGTCGAAGCCGCAAGGAGCACGATCGGCCAGCGCTTCCAGAGCCATGTCGAGGCGGTCAACTGTCATCACAACTACGTGCAGCAGGAGCGCCATTACGGGCAGGACGTCTACGTCACCCGCAAGGGCGCCGTCAGCGCCCGGGCCGGGCAGCTCGGCATCATCCCGGGCAGCATGGGCGCGCGCAGCTACATCGTGCGCGGCAAGGGCAACGCCGAGAGCTTCGAGAGCTGCTCACACGGCGCCGGCCGCGCGATGAGCCGGGGCGAGGCCCGGCGCCGTTTCACGCTGGCCGACCACCGCGCCGCCACCGAAGGGGTCGAATGCCGCAAGGACCGGGACGTCATCGACGAGACGCCGGCAGCCTACAAGGACATCGATGCCGTGATGGCGGCGCAGGCCGATCTGGTCGAGATCGTGCACACCCTGAAGCAGGTCGTCTGCGTGAAGGGATAGACGCGTAAAGTTATCGGGACGCTGTGAGACCCCCAGAAGGTTCGGATGCCTGAAAGGCGATTCCTGCTGCGCGGTCCCGTGTCGGTGCTCCGCTACCTGTGCACGGCCGGACCTGGCGAACGTCCCTTCATCGAACAGCACGAGGCATGGTCGGTTGCGTACGTACTGCGCGGCAGCTTTGGGTGCCGGTGCGCAGGCTGCACGTATGAGCTCGTTCCGGGCTCGGTGCTGGCCGGACGGGCGGGCGACGAGTACCTGTGCACCCATGACCATCACGGGGGCGGGGATGAATGCCTGGCCTTTTTCATGGCGCCCGCGTTGGTCGACGAGATCGACCGGCGGCGCGTGTGGCAGTCGCGCGGCGTGCCACCGGTGGCGACACTTACCGCGATCGGCGAGCTGGCGCGTTCGGCCGCCACGGGGGCCAGCGACCTCGGACTGGACGAAGTCGGCCTGGCGCTTGCGTCCCGCTTCGTCGGCGCGATGGCCGGCTGTCCCAGGCCGCGGCCGGCCGCCGGCGCGAGCGATCGCAAGCGTGCGGTCCGTTCGGCCCTGTGGATCGACGCGCACGCTGCCGAGCCGATCGACCTGCAGACGATGGCGCGGCAGGCGGGGCTCAGTCCCTACCACTACCTGAGGATCTTTTCCTCGTCGCTGGGGGTCACACCGCACCAGTACCTGGTTCGACGGCGTCTGTGCCGGGCCGCGCAGCTGCTGGCAGACGAAGATCGGCCGATCACGCAAATCTCGTTCGAAACCGGCTTCGGCGACCTGTCGAACTTCGTTCGCAGCTTTCATCGGGCCGCCGGCGTGTCGCCGCGTGGCTACCGGCGCGCGGCGCGGGGCGACCGCAAGATTTTCCAAGAACGGCTGGCCGCATTGCCCTAGGATTGCCTCGCGCAATTTTGAGGAGATCACCATGTTCGACCACATCGGCCTGAAGGTCAGGGACCTGGAGGCGAGCGTGCGCTTCTATCGCGACGCGCTGGCTCCGCTGGGCTCCGAGCTCGATTCCAGTGGCGACGGCTATGCCGGCTTCGGCCCGAAGGGTCAGCCGGCGCTTTGGCTGTATTCCCATCAAGGCTCCGCGGTCACGGCAACTCACGTGGCGTTCAAGGCGCCCAGCCGTGCCGCGGTGGATCGCTTCCACGCTCAGGGTCTGACCGCGGGTGGACGCGACAACGGTGCGCCGGGCGTGCGGTCGGACTACAGCCCGCGCTACTACGCCGCCTTCCTGCTCGATCCGGACGGCCACAACGTGGAGGCGGTGTGTCTGACGTGACCCTCACCCCCTCCCCTTTTCCGGCCTTCGGCCGGAAAAGGAATGGAGGAAGAGAACGAGGGGGCTGGGCTGGCCCCCTCGTGCTCCCCCAGCCGATGTGAAAGCGGGGGTGAGGGCAGGTCAGCTCGCCGGCTTGCCCTGGTTGAAGAACTTCGCGATGCGCTGCTGCGCATCCGGCGCCACGCCCTCGTTCTTGAAGAGCTCCAGGGCGTGGGCGTCGCTCAGCGTCAACTTGTCGCTCTCGATCAACGCCTGCTTGTTCACGCGGTTTGCGTACCAGGAGTTGGCCAGGATATCGGCGCTCAGCGCTGCCAGCTCGGCCTCGAACCGGTCGTCGGGAAAGCACAGGTTCGCGAGCTGCATCCGTTGTGCGTCGATCCCCGAGTAGGTCCGGCAGGTGAGCATCATCTCGCTTGCCCGGGCCGTGCCGACACGATGCGGCAGCCGCAGGCTCAGGCCCCAGATCGGCGTCAGGCCCCAGCGAGCGTACACATCGGAAAACCTGGCCGATTCGGACGCCACGATCAAATCGGCCGTCAGCGCCAGCTCCAGCGCGCCCGTGGAGCAGTAGCCCTGGACCGCCGAAATCACCGGTTGCGGCAGCCTCGCGAGCTTCTCGATGACCTCCGAATGGAAATGCGGCTTGGCGCGGGCCCGCACGTACTGCTGGATTTCCTCCATGTCGTAGCCGGCCGAGAAATTGCCTCCGGCGCCGCGCAGGATCACCAGTCCGACAGTCTTGATTTCGCGCGCGAGCCGGTCGACGTGCTCTTCGAGCGCCTCGAACACGTCCTTCGAGAGCGCGTTGAGCTTGTCGGCCCGGTTCAGCGTGAGCGTGGCAGCGCCGCGATCATCGGACCGCAGAACGAGATTGTTCATCGAGTGCTTCTCCCGGACGATTCCACCACCCACCGCCCAGCGACTGGAAGAGTCCTGCCGTGTCGGCGTATCGATTGGCGCGAGCCTGGACCAGCGCGATCTCGGCCTGCTGGTACGCCTCCTCGGCGTTCATCACGGCCACCAAGCTGATCGTGCCGAGCTCGTACTGACGCCGCGCCACATCCAGCGTGGCCTTGGCGGCACGGTTGGCCTCGGAGATCGCCTTCAATGCGTCGGCGTCCGCCTGCAATGCCCGCAAGGTATCGGCCACGTTCTGGCAGGCCAGAATCACCGCGGCCCGGTACTGCGCGGCGGCCGCGTCCAGGGCGGCATCGGCGGCGCGGCGCCGGTGCAACAGCGCGCCGCCGTCGAACAGCGTCTGCGACAGCGAAGCGCCCACGCTCCAGAATTCGGCGTACGGGCTGAACAGGTGCTGCACCTGGAGGGCCGTCGACCCCGCACTGGCGCTGATGGTGAATTGCGGCAGCATGTTGGCGAGCGCCACGCCGACCTGGGCCGAGGCGACGTGCAGATTCTCCTCGGCCTGGCGGACATCCGGCCGCTGAGCCACCACCTTCGAAGGCAGGCTCACCGGCACCTCGGCGGGCAGCGTCAAGTCCTCCAGGTCGAACGTTTCCCGCGGCTCGTCGGACGGAAGCCGCCCCAGCAAGGCCGTCAGCGCATCGCGCGTCTGGCCGAGCTGCTTTTGCAAGGGCGGCAGCGTCGCGGCAGTCTGGGCTTCGGCCGACTGCTGGGTCAGCAGGTCCAGTTCGCTCGCGGTCCCCAGCGTGCGCCGGTGCCGTATCGTTTCTGTCAGATCGTGCTGCAACTGCGCGAGGCGACCGGTGGCCGCGATCTGGCCGCGCAGCGAGGCCTCCTGCACTGCGGTGACGACGACGTTGCTGCTCAAAGTCACGTAGGTCGCCTCCAGCTGGAACCGGGTGACCTCGGCCTGCGCGCGGGCCGATTCGACGGCGCGCCGCGTGGCGCCGAAAACGTCGGCGGCGTAGCTCACCGTCAATTGCGGCGTATACAGGCTGTAGGTCGGGCTGGCCGACACCGTCGGGGGGGCGATTGTGGCGCTCGCATTCTTGGCGCGCTCCGCGCTCAGGCTCGCCTGCACGGTGGGAAAATATCCGCCCCACTGGGCCGAGTACAGCTCGTGCGCCTGCCGCAGTGCGGCCTCGGCGGCAGCGACGTTCGGATTGGCCTTCAACGCATCCTCGACCAGACGCGTGAGCTTGGGCGATTGAAACAGCGTCCACCATTGCCCGGGGATGTCCATGCCGACCACGAAACGCTGCGCGCCGCCGCCCATCCCCTCGACCGAAGCCGTTTGCGTCTGCGAGGACGCAACGCCGTAGCCCGATTCGGACGGCGCCGCGGGGCGCTTGAATTCCGGCCCGACCGCGCACGCCGCCAGGGCCGCCAGCAGCGCCGCCAAGGTCAGACCGGATGACGCCGTGCGTGCGATCACCGCTAGTGTCCAGGCGCGCCGCGCCGCTCGGCCCCGTGCTCGATCACGTGGTACATCGAGGGCAGCACGAACAAAGTCAGCGCGGTGGCGATCGCCAGTCCGCCGACCACCACGGTCGCGATTCCGCGCTGCACGTCGCTGCCGACGCCCGTGTGGATCGCCGCCGGCAGCATCCCCAGGGTTGCGACCGTGGCCGTCATCAGCACGGGCCGAAGCCGTTCGGTCGCGCCTTTCATGATCGCCTCGTGCAGTTCCAGGCCGGATTTGCGGATCCGGTTCAGATTCGACACCATAATGATGCCGTTTTGCACCGCCACTCCGAACAACGCGATGAAGCCGACGCCGCTGGCGACATTCAGGTTCTGGCCGGTCAGGCGCAGCGAGATCAGGCCACCCAGCATCGCCAGGGGAACAATGCCCAGAATGAGCACCGCCTGCCGAAACGATCCGATCCCCACCGTCAGGAAGATCAGCATCAGTCCCATCACCATCGACAGGATCAACAGCAGCCGGGCTTCCGCCCGTCGCTGGTTCTCGAACTGACCGCCCCATTCGAGTCGGATCTTGCTGCGGTCGAAGCGGACCCGTTCGCCGATCTTCGACTGCGCCTCGGCCAGGTACGAGCTCAGATCCCGGTCCCGGTTGTCGATGCGGATCGTCAGGTTGCGCTGACCCATCTCGCGCGTCACCACGCTTTCGCCCAGGCGCAGCCGCACGTCGGCGATCTGCGACAGCGGCACCTGCACGGCGGACGCGGTGTTGATCGGCAGATTGGCCAGGGCGTCGGGCCGGTTGCGGGCGCTCTCGGCAAAACGGACCGTCAGAGGATAGGTCCGCTCTCCGACGTAGACGGTCGAAACCGGCGCCTGGCCGACGCCGGTCTGGATCAGATTGAGCACGTCGCTCATGTTGATGCCGTAGCGCGCCGCCTTTTCGCGATCCAGCCGGATTTCGACCTGCGGAATGGGCGGCTCCTGGAAGACCGAGGCGCTCGACGTTCCCGGGATCGCATACAGCACGTCGACGATCTGCTGGCCGATGCGGCGCAGCTCGTTCAGGTCGTCGCCGAAGATCTTGATCACCAGGGGACTGTGCGCCCCGCCGATCATGTCATTGACGCCGTCGATGATCGGCTGGCTGATGCCGATCGAATAGCCGGGCAGCTGCCGGGCCAGGTCCGCCGCCAGCCGGTCCACGAATTCCTTCTTGGATTCGCCGGCCGGCCAGACTCCGTAGGGCTTCAAGCCGACCGGCACCTCGATGTGCGACATCGTCCAGGGGTCGGTGCCGTCGTCGTTGCGGCCGGTCTGAGTGACGACGTACGAGATCTCGGGATACTTCAGCAGCACGCGCCGCAGATCGCTCGCCATGTCGCTCGCCTTGTTCAGCGCCAGGCCCGTGGGCAGCTGCACCTGCAGCCACAGCGCGCCTTCGTCCAGGTCCGGCAGGAACTCCCGGCCGACGGTGGCGCCCAGGCCGATGACAGCGAGCAGGGCGAAAATGGCCACGCCGTAGACGATGCGCGGCTCATCCAGGCACGCGGCCAGCATCCGGTCGTATCTGCTGGTCAGCCGCTCGAGCCACCGGTTGTGGTACACCGCGCGCGGGTTGCGGAAGGCGTAGTAGGCCAGACCCGGCACCAGCGCCAGAGCGGTCAACAGCGCGCCGAACAGCGCGAACCCCATCGTGTAGGCCATCGGCGTGAACAGCTTCGCCTCCGCACGCTCGAACGAGAACAGCGGCAGATAGGCGGTGATGATGATCAGGCTGGCAAAGAAGATCGGCCGGGTCACCTGCAGCACCGCGGCCCTGATCTCGCTCTCGCTCAACTCTTCCTCTGGCGTGGCTTCGCGGCGGCGCAGCACCGACTCGGTCACGACGATGGCACCGTCCACCAGGATGCCGAAATCGATCGCGCCGAGCGACAGCAGGTTGGCGGAAACCTTGGTCAGATTCAGGAAGGAGAACACCGAAACCAGCGCCAGGGGAATCGCAACCGCCACCACCAGCGCGCTGCGCGCACTCCCGAGAAACAGCATCAGGATCAGGAAAACGAGCGCGATGCCCTCGGCGATCGTGCGGCCGACCTTGTTGATGGTGGCGCGGACCAGGTCGTCGCGGTCGATGTAGGGCGCAATCCTGACGTTGACGGCGGCGAGCTGCCGGTTCAGCTCGGCCACCTTGGCGTGAACGCCGCGCAGCGTCTGCGAAGGGTTCTGAAATTTCAGCATCAGCACGATGCCTTCGATCGTGTCCGGATTGTTGTCCTTACCCAGAATGCCTTCCCGCTCCTGGTGGCTCAGCGTCGCACGGCCCAGGTCGCGCACCAGCACCGGCGCGCCGTTGGCCTGTTTGACCACCGTTGCGCCGATGTCGGCCAGGCTGCGGATCAGGCCGACGCCCCGGATCACGTAGCTCTGATCGCCGCGCGCGAGCCGTCCGCCGCCGGCGTTCGCGTTGTTGCTGTTAATGGCACTGATCACGTCGGCGATGCCGAGCCCGTATTGCTGCAGCCGGTCCGGATCCAGATCGAGCTGGTACTCGGTGGTGAAGCCGCCGAAGTTGGTCACGTCGACGACGCCCGGCACCGACCGGATGGCCGGAATCACCGTCCACCGCTGAATCTCCGACAACTCCTGCAGATTGCGGGTGTCCGATTCCAGCGTGTACCGGTAAATCTCGCCCGCCGGACCGGACACCGGGTCGAGGGTAGGGGACGCGCCGGCCGGCAACACGGCCTGGTTGATCCGCTCCAGCAGGCGCTGCCTGGCCCAGTAGTCTTCGTAGCCGTCGCGAAACAGCACGGTGATCAGCGACAGGCCGAACGTGCTGGTCGAACGCGTCAGCAGCAGGCCGGGGGTGCCGTTGATCTGGCGCTCCAGCGGCACCGTGATCAGCTGCTCGACCTCCTCGGCGGCCAGTCCGGGCATCTGCGTCGTCACCTGGGCGGCGACGTCGCCCAGGTCGGGATAGGCTTCGACCGACAGCGTCTTCCAGGCATAGACGCCGAACGCCCCGATCAGCAGCGTCAACAGGATCACCGCGACCCGCCGGTGCAGGCAGATACCGACGAACTGGTCAATCATTGAGCAGGATTCCGCCCTTCACGACGACCTGCTCGCCCGCTTTCAGTCCGGAGCGTATCGCCACCGAGGCGCCTTCCTCCATTTGCGTCTCGACGGCGCGGCGCTCGAAGGTCCACGGCGCCACGGCCACGAAAACGCTGGTCCGATCGTTGTTGATCAGCAAGGCCGAAGTCGGCAGCACCGTGCGCGGCTGGCTCGGGCCCGACAGCGTCACGGTCGCGAACATGTTGGGCTTCAACGCGTAATCGGCGTTCGAAAAGGCGATGCGCAGCTTGTTGCGGCGCGAATCGGGCTCGATCAGATCGCTGATGAACGCGATCCTGCCTCGCAGCACCCGCTGCGGATACGCGGCCAGAGACACTTCGGCGTCCTGATCCCGGGCGACGGCCGCCAGATCCTTCTCGGGCGCGAGCGCCGTGACCCACACGGTGCTCAGATCCGCGATCGTCATCATCGGCTGCGTGGGGTCGTTGATCATGTTGCCCGGGGCGATCGAAAGCGCGGTGACGCTGCCGCCGACCGGGGCCCTGACCGTCAGCAGTGCCGACCGGGCCTTGCCCTCCAACGGCATGCCGAGCACCTTCAGGCGCTGCTGAGTCCTCGCGTACTCGGCGGCCGCCTGCGCGTGGTCGCTTCGGGCCTGATCCAGGTCCTGGTCGGAGGCGGCCCCGATCTTGAGCTGTCCTTGCTGGCGCTCGAGTTTCTTCCGCGTCAGCTCGAAGTTGTCCGCGGCCTTTTCGTCATCGTCGTAGGCCTGGGCGAGGTCGGGCGACTCGATCACGGCCAGCACCTGGCCCCGGCTGACACGATCGCCCAGCGCGACTTTCAGCTGCAGCACCCGCCCGCCCAGCGGCGAAAGCACGGCCGCCGTGCGGGCCGGATCGGCCTCGACCACGCCGGGCAACGCCAGTTTCGGACTGACCGGCTCCGACGGCGCTGCCATCACCAGCAGACGGTCGCGCAGCGCCGATCCCTCGGGAACGAGGATCCTGTCGCCTTGATGGATCAGCAGCGGCGCCTCAGCGGCTGGTTTGCTCTGGGCGCCCGCCAGCCCGAAGCCGTGGGTCAGCAAGGCGAGCACCAGCAGCAGCCCCAGTCCAATTCCGCCCCAGAGAAACAGCCAGCCGCGAACGATCGCTGTGCGGTTATCGGTTGTCATCGCGATTGCGCAGCCGGGTGCCGGTGCTGTTCGTCTTTTTAGAGGGATGACACCTTCATACCATACCCACACGACCGGACGTCACGCAGCAGAACGCACGACCGTGCAGACCGCCGATTGCGGCCCCCGCGCCGCGAACCGTTAAAATCCCCTGGCGTTACGGGATGGAGTTGCGCGGGCGTCCAGGCCCCGCGTGGGCCGTGGCGTGAGGTGCGGTCGAATGCCGGATTCCAGGTTCGGTGCGCGGTGCAAGGCGATGCTGCTGGCAGCTGCGCTGGCGGCGTTCGCCTGCTCGACACCGGACAACCGGACCGACACGGAGCGCGCCGCCGACCGCATCCTGATCGAGCGGGTCAAGGCGGCCTTTCAGGCCGATCCGTACGCTAACGCCGACCACGTGACGGTCGATGCGAACCGGGGCGTGGTACGGCTGTCCGGCCAGGTCGGGGACGACTCCCAGTTACGCGACGTCCTGCGCATATCGCAGGCGGTGCCGGGGGTGCGCCGCGTGGACGATGAGCTCGAAATCATCGATTTGGGCCGCGGCCCGAGGCGGTAAAGCGCATGAATCGCTTTGACAATCCAGCCGGTGGTCGGCGCAAAGCGCCACGGGCGCGGGGCCTTTTGCGCGCAGCCGTCTGCTGCGCTGTGGCCATCGGTGTGGTCGCCTGCGCCGCGCCCGACCACAGAAGCGCCGAGGAACGCGCGGCGGACCAGGCCATCGTTTCCCAGGTACGCAGCGCGTTGCTGGCCGACGCGGATCTGTACGCCGAACACATCGACGTCAGTGCCAGGGGCGGGGTCGTCTGGCTGACCGGGTGGGTCACCTCGGCCGAGGAGGCGGGCGCGGCCTCACGCGACAGCCGGAGCGTGCCGGGCGTGCAGCGCGTGATCAACCAGATCGACGTGATGGACTGGATGGTCCACTACTAGAGTGCGCGGTCAGGCCGGTTCGGAAGCGGCCGCCGCGACCAGTGCAACATCCGTCGCGGACACCGACTCCGGGTTGAATTTGGCGGCGGCCGCCGCCATCCGGGTCAACGCCTGAGCGATCGGCATCAGCGATTCGGTCTGGCCCTTTTTCGCGCGCTGGAAGCGCACCGGGTTGATGCGCGCCACCACGTAATTGCGCAAGTAAGGCGACTTCAGGCCGCGCGCCTGCAAGGCCGCAACGATGCGGCCCACCTGGGCGTCGATCTGCTCGATGCGCGCCGCCCAGTCTTCGCGATTGCGCAAGGTTACCGGCAGGGTCCGGTCGCCGAAGCGATCGACCTTCTTCAGCAACGAGGTATAGGCGCCGCCGCCGAAGCGCGGATTGCGCTCGTAGACGATGCCCAGCGTCAGCAGCTCGGGCGCCTCGAACTCGGCGACATACTGCGCTTCCTTCGCGCGCGGGTTGCGGCCGGCCAGGTTGCGCGCCATCCGGATCACTTCGAGCGCGCGGTCCTTCAGGTTGTGTGCCTTCTCGGTGTTCAGCGCGAGAATCCTGAAAGCCAGGGTCTCGTCCGGCGATACCAGGGCGGTGATCTGCTTCAATCCAAGCAACTTGGCCGCCGCGAGCCGATGCCGCCCGTTCGGCGTCCACAACTTTCCATCCTCGCCGCGCACGACGATCAGCGGATCCAGGAACGATCCGGACTCTTCGATTTTGGCGGCCAGCCGCTGGGTGTGCGTGGGCGACAGATCGCGCTGGAACGGCGTCGGCTGCACTGCTTCCAGCGGCAGCGCCGCCAGCAGCATCGGGCGTCCCGAAAACGGCTCGCGGTACGCCCCGATCGCGGCACCGCCGGCCGCGCTCACCTGCTGAGCCAGCGCTGAAATCTCGGGCGCGTCGCGGTCGAGCACGATCTCGCCGCTGGACAGGCCTCGTTTCTGCTGACGCGGTGCGAGCTTGCCACGCGCTGTGCGGCCCCGCGCGCTGCTCTTTGCGGAACTCTTCGCGCCGGCCTTGCCGCGGAGGCGAGTTGCCATAGGTGAAGTCTAGTGATTCAAACCCGAGACAGGGTCATGGGCAAGGCGCCTTGACGGCGGCGCCGGCGCAGCGCAGCATCATTCAGGAACTGTTGATCAAAGGGTAAGCCATGGACCGCATCAAGCCGCTCTACACCGCCACAGCGACCGCGATCGGGGGCCGCAATGGGCACACGGAATCCGCCGACGGCGTCGTCAAAGCCGATCTTTCGCTGCCGAAGGAAATGGGTGGCCCGGGCCGACCCGGAACCGCGACCCCCGAGCACCTGTTCGCGGCCGGGTACGCGGCCTGTTTCGGTGGCGCGCTCGACTTCGTCGCCAAGCAGCAGAAGAAGGATGCGAGCAAGGCGAAAATCACGTGCGCCGTGTCGATCGGTCCGCGCGACCTGGGCGGTTTCGGCCTTGCCGTGAAAATGCGGGTCGAGGACCGCAGCCTTCCCCAGGCCGATCTTTCTGCGCTGGCGCGAGAGGCCCATGAAAAAATCTGCCCATATTCGCACGCAACGCGCGGCAATGTCGACGTGCAGGTCGAGGTCGTCGGCGGTTGACGGCAACGGCGCACGCTAGAGGGCCGATGCAGCCAGGTACACGGTCAGCGCGATCCCGACCAGCGTGATGAGCGCGCTGCTGGCCAGGATCAGCTTGTCGCCGGAGTAACCCGGGGGCCGGTCTGGCGCCGGCAGCGTCGCGATGAAGCTCTTGTGCTGCACCGTCGCTGCAAGAATCATCAGGGTGCCCAGTGCGACCAGCACAACCCCGAACAGGGCGGAGGCGCCGCTGTGGGCGTTCTGGACGATGCCGGGAGCCTGGGCCGAGACGATCTGCACGAACAGGCCGAAGCGCGCGATCACGAATCCGAACGCCATCACGGTCAGGCCCGTGCGAAGCCAGGCGAGCAGCGTGCGCTCGGCGGCGAGGTACACGCGCGGATCGGATTCGCTGATCGGCATGGACGTATGCTAAACGACGATGATTGATCCCAATGGCGCGGTAGTCGCCAGCAAGTTCGAAGCGGTCGACCGGAATGCGACCGTATCAGGTCGCCGAGTCATGGCGTGCTAATATATTTGTGCAAATGTTTCACGATCCGAATCTCCCAACCCTTCTCAAGACGATCCGACGATGAAACGTGCTGCCTTTGTTCTGCTCGCAACGTTGACGGCGGCCTGCTCGACACCGGCTCCGCCCGCTCCACCGCCTGCTCCCGAGAAGGCGCCCGAGCCCCCGCCACCGCCGCCGCCGCCACCACCTCCCCCGAAGCCGGCGCCGGTCGTGCCGGCCGAGACGCCGCTGCAGGCCTTTGAGCGGATGCGGGCCGGCCTGAACACAAGCGTCTTTTTCGACTTCGATCTATATGCGATCAAGCCCGATCAGACGCCGGTCATCACGGACAACTCCAAGCTGGCCACCACGTATTCGAGTGACTACGTGGTCCTGCAGGGCAACTGCGACGAGCGCGGAAGCCGCGAATACAACCTGGCGCTGGGTCAGCGCCGGGCCGACGCGGTCAAGCAGCGGATGGTGCTGCTCGGCGTTCCCCAGACCCGCATCGAAACGGTGAGCTTCGGCAAGGAGAAGCCGCGGGCGACCTGTCACGACGAATCGTGCTGGTCGCAGAACCGGCGCGTCGATTTCGTGCACGCGTGGAAGTGAGCTCGCACTGACGGACATTCCCGCAGGCAAGCGGCGATCGGGCGGCTCCCGGCCACGGAAGCCGCCCTTTTTCTAGATGTCGCCGAGCAGCATCCGCTTGCCGGCGGTGTCGCGCACTTTCATCTGCTGCGCCAGCCGGTTCAGGCGCCGCTGCAGCTCGACCAGGTCAGCCCGCCCCAGCGAGTGCAGCGCGTCGGGCAGCACGCCCTCCAGCGGCCGCGGGGCGCGTCCGATCGTTTCGCGGCCGGACCGGGTGAGCGACAGGTGGACGACGCGCTGGTCCTTGGCGGAACGGTCGCGCTGGATCAGCCCGCGCTTTTCGAGGGGGTCGATCAGGTTGCTGGCGGTGGATTGATGGATGCCCATTGCGCGCGCCAGATCGGTGACGCGGATCCCGGGCCGGCGCTTCAGCTCGGCGAGCACCCACAGCTGCGCGCCGCTCACGCCGGTGCGATCCTGGACCCACTGGAAGTGCTTCTTGGCCGAGCGGAAGATCAGGCGGAACTGTCCGAGCACGGCCATCGCGAGCCGGCGATCGCCGTCGTGTTCAGATTCGGGCCCGCCTGGGCCGCGCGGCGTCGCCGCGCGCCGGGTCCGCTCCCGGGGCGCGCCGGGCGCGCGGCGGGCAACGGCGGACTTCGGTCTGGCTTTGGCCTGGCTTTTCACGAGGGCGGCCCAGTCGCGCGGCAGTCGCCCCGAAAACGGTTGCGACGCCCAGCGCGAGTCTATTCGAAGTGGTTGCCCGCGCGCTCACACGGTGCGCAGCACCCCCAGCATCACATTCAGCAGCGCTGCCACTTCCGAGTGATCGCTGAGGAAGAATCCGGCGCGCGAGTCCAGATCGTCACTGCCGACGCGCACGGTCAGCCAGTTGGGCAAGGCGCGCACAAAGACGGCTTCGTCGTTCACGTCGTCGCCGACGAAGACGGCCACCCCGCAACCGGCCCGTTGCACCAGCGATGCGACCGCGTCTCCCTTGTCGGGTGCACCGGCCGCAACGACATTGACGACGAACTTGCCGCCAAAAGGCCGCAACCTCGGATCGAGTCCCGCCAGCAGCGACCGGATGCAGGCAAGGGCCCGGTCCTGGTCGTGCGCGACGCGGTGATGCAGAGTCAGTGAGAATCCCTTGTCCTCGACCTGCACGCCGGCCGCGTCGAGCTCGGCCTTGCGCGCGGCCACGTGGGCCCGCAGGCCGTCCAGGCAGGAGGCGTCCAGTTGCGCGCTGCGCCCCGGGTCTTCGGCACCGTGGTTGCCAACGATGAAGCGCGGCGAAAAGCCGAGACGGCCCGACACGTCGGCCACCGAGCGACCGGTCACCACGGCCACCGGCCGCAGCCGTGCCAGCCGGTCCAGGCTGCGCGAGACTTCGACTGGAACCCGGGCGTCGTCGGGCCGCTCCACCAGCGGGGCGAGCGTGCCGTCGAAATCGAACGCCAGCAGGGGCCGCGCCCGCAGCACCACGTCCAGAGCGTGCATGCCTTCGCGATCGAACAGCGGCCTCATCGCTCAGGCTTCGTGGTGGCGTTGCACCCGCGCCTCGATGCGCTGCCGCAGCCGCAGCCGGCCCGCATCGGTCAGCATCCGACCGGCCCAGCGATAGACGTTGAACTCGCGCACCGTCATCCGCAAACTCGCCATGCGTTCGCGCTGCTCCGGCTCCGGCATCGTCAGCGCGCGCAGCAGCGCCGCCGCACACTCCTCCACGTGGTAGGGGTTGACAATCAGCGCCTCGGTCATCTCGCGGGCGGCGCCGGCGAAGCGGCTCAGTATCAGCACGCCGCGTTCATCGTCGCGCGCGGCGACGAACTCCTTGCACACGAGATTCATGCCGTCGTGCAGACTCGTCACCAGGCACACATCGGCCGCGCGATACAGCTCGGTCACCGCGTCGCGCTCGTGGTGCTCCATCAGGAGCTGGATCGGGCGCGGGCCGGCGCCGCCGAAGCGCCGGTTGATGCGCTCGGCCTCGAGACGGATGTGCTCCTGGAACGACTGGTAGACCGGAAGAACGCTGCGCGACGGCGCCGCCGCCTGCACCAGCACGAAACGGCCGATCCACTCCGGGTGCTGCTCGAGCAGGCGCTCGGCGGCCGTCATCCGCTCCAGCACCCCCTTGGTGTAGTCGAGGCGGTCGATCCCCACCGCGATCTTCACGTCGGCGCCCAGCGCCAGGCGCTGCGCCACGTTGCGCCGGCATTGCTCGACCGAAGGCCAGGCCGCGGCGCTCACGGCCGTGGGCCACTCGATCGAGATCGGATAGCTCTCGACAAAGGTGTCCTCGTCTTGAAACGAAATCGTCGAATGCTCGTGCTCGATCCGGGCCTCCAGGGTGCGGTCGACCGTCTCGATGAAGTTCTTGCAATGAAAGCGGGTGTGGAACCCCAGGATCGTGCTGCCGAGCATGCCCTGCAGGATCTCGCGCCGCCACGGGCAGATGCCGAAGGACTCCGGGTTCGGCCACGGAATGTGCCAGAAGCTCAGGATGGTGGCGTTCGGCAGCCGGTCCCGGACCATGGCCGGCAACAGCGCGAAGTGGTAGTCCTGCACCATCACGACCGGATCTTCGCTGCGCGCCTCGCTGACCACTGCATCGGCGAAGCGTTGATTGACCTGCCGGTAGGCCTGCCAGTCCAGCTCCCGAAACACCGGCCGTACGTGGGCCACATGACACAGCGGCCATATGCCCTCGTTGGAGAATCCGTAGTAGTAGCCCTGCTCCTCGCTCTGGCTGAGCCAGATGCGCCGCAGCGTGTACTCCTCGCGCCCGGGCGGCGCCAGCAGATGGTCGTGCTGGTCGACCGCCTGCGCGTCCGCGCTGCCGCTGCCGTGCGCTATCCACGTGCCGGAGCAGGCGCGCATCACCGGCTCGATCGCGGTCACCAGCCCGCTGGCCGGGCGCCTGACGACTACGCCCTGCGGCCCCTGCTCATGAATGTAAGGTTCGCGATTGGACACCACGATGATCTCGTCGCCGCGCAATTGCGTGCGCAACAGCGACCGCAGACGGTCCGGACTCCACTCTGTCTCCGGACCCAGCCTGCGGCGGTATTCGTCGTCCAGGTCGCGCAGGCGCTTGCGCAGGTCGGCGGCCAGCGGCGCCAGCTCAGGGGTTGGCGGCAACAGCGGTCTGAGCAGCCCTTCGCCGCGCAGCAGCGCCCGGGCGCCCGAGACCCAGCCGCGCCAGCTCAGTTGCGCCACCACGACGGTGACCATCGCGATGGTCGCGCCCAGACCGGCGATCAGGATGATCAGGTAGCGGCGGGTGTCCTGGCTGCGGCGCTCGATGAAGCTCATATCGTGCAGCAGCACCAGGTCGGCGATGGGGCCGGACTCGTCACTGGCCGGATAAACGCCCACGTGCACCGGGCCGCCTTCGATCGGCAGCATCGAAGCGGGGTGCGCCGCCGTCTGCCGGGCCTTGGCGCAGGTCAGCGTTCCCGGATAGCCCGCGGTCCAGTGCAGCAGTCGGCCATCGAGCGAGCAAAGACCGATGGCAACCAGCCGTTCGTCCTGCACCGCGCGATTGAACAGCATCTGCAGGTGTCCGCTCCTCGGGTCGGCGAGCGCCTCTTCGATCGATTCGGAGAGCGCGCTGGCCAGCAGCGCGCCCCGCAGGTCCTGGTCGCGCGAGAACCAGCGCAGGGTGAGCCGGTCCATCAGGGGCAGGGCGAGATAGGCCGCGGCCACCAGCGTGAGGACGAGGGGCACGAGAAAGCGGAGTTGGAGTCGGATGGTGTTCATGGGATCTGCGGGCCGCTGCGGCTGCCGTGGCCGCCCCCGAGTCGCGGCGCCCGCGCGAGGCGCACGGCACCGGATTCCGCTTGAAGTTCCGGAAGAACAGGATCCGATTATATTGATGAAAATGCATCCCGGAACGGAGTCCTCGCTGCAGCTGGCGATGATCGGCAACTGCGCGATCAGCGCTCTGGTCGATGCGCGATCCCGCATCGTCTGGTGCTGTATCCCGCGTTTCGACGGCGATCCGGTCTTTTGCGCGCTGCTGGACTCCGCGGGCGGTTCCGTCCTGGACGGCACCATGTCGGTCGAGCTGGAAGGATCGTGTCGATTCGAGCAAAGCTACGATCCTGGCACGGCAATTGTGCGCACCCGGATGTACGACGCCCAAGGCCAGGGTGTCGAAGTGGTCGATTTCGCGCCGCGATTTTTCCATCGGGACCGTTACTTCCGGCCCGGGCAACTGGTGCGGCGAATCCGGCCACTGGCCGGACATCCGCGCGTGCGCCTGATCGTGCGGCCGCGCAGCGACTGGGGCGCCGTCGAGCCGGCCCGCACGGGCGGCAGCAACCACCTGCGATTCGTCGGCTCCGGCTGGACGCTGCGCCTGACCACCAACGCTCCGCTCAGCTACGTCGTCGGCGAGACCTGGTTCTCGCTGCGCGAACCGATCAGCCAGCTGCTCGGTCCCGACGAGACGCTGGTCGGCGGCATCGAGGAGACGGCGCGCGAATTCGAGGAGCAGACGTCGCTGTACTGGCTGCGCTGGACGCGCGCCCTGGCGATCCCGCTGCAGTGGCAGGAGGCCGTGATCCGCTCGGCCATCACACTGAAACTGTGCCAGTACGAGGAGACCGGAGCGATCGTGGCCGCGATGACCACCAGCATCCCGGAGGCACCCGGCAGCCAGCGCAACTGGGACTACCGTTACTGCTGGCTGCGCGACGCGTTTTTCGTGGTGCGGGCCCTGAACAGCCTGGCCGAGTTGTCCACCATGGAGGACTACCTGCGCTGGCTGCACGACGTCGTGCGCACCGCCGCCGATGGTCACGTGCAGCCGCTGTATGGAATCGGCCTGGAGCCGCATCTGCCCGAGCGCACCGTGCCGAGCCTGGATGGATACCGCGGCATGGGGCCGGTGCGGATTGGCAACCAGGCACACGAGCACTTCCAGCACGACGTGTACGGCAACGTGATTCTGGGCGCCGCCCAGGCCTTCCACGATCAGCGCCTGCTGCGCCGGGTCGACCTGAGCGACTTTGTCGCGCTCGAGCGCATGGGGGAGCGCGCCTGGGCGCTGCACGAGCAGCCCGACGCCGGCATGTGGGAGCTGCGCACGCGCGCGCGGGTGCACACCGCGTCGTCCCTGATGTGCTGGGTTGCGTGCGACCGGCTCGCCAAGATCGCCCGCGCGATCGCGCGGCCCGATCGGGCCTCGCTCTGGGCTGAACGCGCCGACGCCATCAAGGCCAAGATCGTGGAGCGGGCCTGGAACGAGCAGCGGGGCGCGTTTGTCGCGAGCTTCGGCGGAAACGACCTGGACGCCGGCGTGCTGCTGATGGCCGAGGTCGGGTTCGTCGGTGCGCACGACGCCCGCTTCGTGCGCACCGTGGAGGCGCTGGAGCGCGAGCTGTGCGACGGCCCATTCATGCGCCGCTACGAGGCGCCCGACGACTTCGGCCGTCCGGAAGCGGCCTTCCTCGCCTGCTCGTTCTGGCGCATCGACGCACTGGCCCGGATCGGCCGCCTGGAGCAGGCGCGCGAGATTTTCGAGGCGCTGCTGGCGCGGCGCAATCACGTCGGCCTGCTGTCGGAGGACCTGATGCCGGCCAGCGGCGAGTTGTGGGGAAATTTCCCCCAGACCTATTCGATGGTCGGCATCGTCAACTGCGCCAACCGCCTGTCCGCGCCCTGGGACAGCGTGATTTGAGGCGGCGCCCCCGGGGTCCCTGAACCCCGGTAAGCTGATCGCCCCGCGCGAGCCGGGACGGGCTGCGGAGGTCCGAGCCGGCCTGGGCGCGGGCGCTGATCAAGACCAGGGAGAATCCGCGATGGGTCTTTTCGTGGAAGCCGTCGACGTCTGGGCCGCGCCCATACCGGACCGCGCCGGCGGTCTGGCCGAGGCCCTGAGGGCCTTGCGGGATGCCGGGGCCGACCTGCAGTGCGTCATTGCGCGGCGAACCCCGGATCAACCGGGAAGCGGTGTCGTGTTCGTCACGCCGTTGCAAGGCGACGCGGAAATTTCCGCCGCCGCGCAGTTCGGCTTCAACGTCACTCACAAGGTGCATTCGGTGCGCGTGATGGGTCGCGACCGACCGGGTATCGCCGCCAACCTGACGCAGAAAATCTCCGAGGCCGGCATCAACCTGCGCGGCTTCAGCGCCGCCGTGATCGGCGCCCAGTTCGTCGCCTACCTGGCGCTGGACTCGCGAGCGGACGCCGAACGGCTGATCCGGATACTGACGCAGACGTAGCGCGGCCCTCACCCCCTCCCCCCCTCCCCTCTCCCGCTGCGCGGGCGAGGGGCGATCGATCGCCGCAGTTCCGAGTTCGTTCCGAGGGCACGCTGTATCGCCCCTCGCCCGCGCAGCGGGAGAGGGGAGGGGGTGAGGGCCGCGCTTTAGCCGGATTGCTGCCAGCACGCGCCGGAGCATTCGACCGGCGATCCGCGCAATCCTCGCCTGGACCGGATCGGCCCCAGGCTCCAGGCTTGCGGCGATGAAATTCACGCTGAACCGCGCGCCTGCGGCCCGGGCGCGCGGTGCCCGCACCTTTGCGCTGGACGGATCGGCTCCGCGCCTCAGCCCGCGTTGTTATGTCGCCGACGGCGCCTGCCTGGTCGGTGACGTCGCGCTGGCCGAGCAGGCGAGCGTTTGGTTCTGCGCGGTGATCCGCGGCGACAACGGATCGATCCGGATCGGCCCGCAGAGCAATGTGCAGGACGGGGCTGTGATCCACTGCCTGCCGCAGGGCGAGGTGGTGGTCGGCGCCCAGGTATCGATCGGACACCTGGCAACGATCCACGGCGCCTGCATCGGCGACCGCTGCCTGATCGGAATGGGTGCCGTGATCATGGACGGAGTGCACATCGGCCATGACACGCTGGTGGCGGCGGGCTCGATCGTGGCCGGACGACGGCGCTTCGAGCCTGGCATCCTGCTGCGCGGCAGCCCGGCGCGGGCGGTGCGCGCGTTGACGGATCAGGAACGGGTCACGATCCAGGCCAACGCCGCGCACTACGTGGCACAGGCCGAGCGCTTCGGTCGCGCGCTGCGCCGTCTGTGAGCCGGCCCATGGCCTGGACCTTGTGCCTGTGCATCGGACTGTGCTCGGGCTTCGTAGCGGGCCTGTTCGGCGTCGGCGGCGGCACGGTCACGGTGCCGGCGCTGATGCTGGGTGCGCGACTGCTGGGAATCGGCACTGAGGATGCCGCGCAGGTCGCGATGGCTACCTCGCTCGCCATCGTCATCCCGACCTCGATTTCGAGCGCGCGGGCGCACGCCGCGCGCGGTTCGATCGACTGGCGCATGTTCCGGCAGGTCGCCCCCGGCGTCGCGACCGGGGCGCTGGCCGGCACCGTGGCGGCCTGCACGCTGGGCGGGCGGTGGCCACTGGCGGTGTTCATCGGCTTCGCGCTGCTGGCGGCCCGTCGCCTGGCGGCACGGCCGCCAACCGCCTGCCCGGCCGATCGAATATGCGCGCGTCCGCGCATCGCGACCCTGTGCCGCCACGGGCTGGTGATCGGTCTTCTGTCCTCGCTGGCCGGCGTCGGCGGCGGGCTTTTGGCGGTTCCGCTGCTGGCGCATTACCTGCCGCTGACGCGCGCGATTGGCACCGCGGCGCTCCTCGGGCTCCCGTTGGCGACCGCGGGGCTGGCCGGTTACCTGCTGGCCGGTCACCCCGCGCAGTGCGCAGCGGGCTGTGTCGGGTACATCTTCGTGCCCGCTGCGCTGGCCGTCTCGGCGGCCGCGGTCGCCACCGCGCCGCTAGGCGCCTGCCTTGCGCATCGCCTGCCGGTTGCGGCGCTGAAGCGCGGCTTCGCCGTGTTGCTGGTGCTGGTCAGCGCGGACCTGTGCGCAGAGCTGGTCCGCTGAGCCGATCAGGGCGCCGCCAGCCAGTGCACACTGAACAGTCGCTCGCGATCGCACCAGACCCGCGTCGGCTCGAAGCCGGCCTGCCGTGCCAGCTCGGAGAAGCTCTCGACCGTGTACTTGTGCGAATTCTCGGTGTGCAGGCTATCGCCCTCGGCCAACGCGAACGTCTGGCCGCACACGTGCACGCTCTGGGCCCTGGCGCTGACCAGGTGCATCTCGATGCGTTGCGCATGGGGTTGATAGAAGGCGTAATGCTGGAACCCGTGCGGGTCGAAGTCGGCCCCGAGCTCGCGGTTGGCCCGCACGAGCAGGTTGCGATTGAAAGCGGCGGTGATCCCCTCGGAATCGTTGTAGGCGCGATGCAGCAGGTCCGGGTCCTTGACCAGGTCGACGCCCACCAGCAGACCCCCGCCGGACAGGCGCGCGGCCGCTTCGGCCAGGAAGCGCCGCGCCTGCTCGCTGGACAGGTTGCCGATCGTCGAGCCCAGAAACAGGCCCACGCGGCGACCGGTGCCGGGCTGCTGCACGAGCAAACGCAGCGGCTGCGAGAAATCGGCCGCCAGCGGCTCCACGGCCAGTCCCGGGTAGTCGCGCTGCAGCTGCAGGGAGGCATCGCGAAGATGCGCCGCGGAGACGTCGAGCGGGACGTAACGCGCCGGCGAGGCCAGCGCATCCAGCAGGATCCTGGCCTTCAGCGGGCTGCCGGCGCCGAACTCGATCAGGTCGGCCCGCTCACCGGCCAGCTCGGCGATCTGCGCCGCGTGCTCGCGCAGGATCGCCGTTTCGGCACGCGTGAGGTAATACTCCGGCAGCCGGCAGATCCGCTCGAACAGCGCCATTCCGGCCTCGTCGTAGAAGAACTTGGGCTCAATGCTGTGGGGCCGGTTCTGCAGCGCCCGCAGCATCGCCTCGGCGAATTCGGCGGTGGCCGGCGAGGGCTGCTCGTCCGGCTCGGCGGCAGGCCGCGCCAGCGGGGCGCCTCTCACGCGTCTCTCGCGAGTCGAAGGCCCGAGAACTGCCAGCGGGTGCCGGGCGCGAAGTAGTTGCGATACGTGATCCGGATATGTCCCAGGGGCGTTGCGCAACTGCCGCCCCGCAGCACGATCTGTCCGACCATGAATTTTGCGTTGTATTCGCCGACCGGGCCGGCCGCCGGTCGCGAACCCGGGTACGGGTCGTATGAGGATCGGGTCCACTGCCACACGGGCCCGCAGATCGGTTCCAGCCGGTCCCGTGCATCGCACGAAGGCGGGTGCAGTCCAACCGGGCCGGCCCCCTCACGCGGCCCCGGCCAGGCGGCGGCCGCCGCCTCCCACTCGAACTCCGTCGGCAGCCGCGCACGGGCCCATTTCGCGTAGGCGCAGGCCTCGTAAAAACTCAGGTGGCAAACCGCCTCGCCCGGATCGAGCGGCCGCACCCCGTGCAGCGTGAACACGTTGAACCGACCCGGGCCATCGGCCTCCCAGTAAAGGGGCGCATTCCACCCTTGCACCTTGACGGCCGCCCAGCCGTCGCTCAGCCACAGATCGGCCCGCTGGTAGCCGCCGTCCAGGATGAATTCCAGGTAGTCGGCGCAACTGACCGGCCGCGAAGCGAGCTCGAACGGCGCCAGCAGCACCGGGTGGCGCGGACCTTCGTTGTCGAAGGCGAAGCCTTCGCCGGCGTGGCCGATCGGGTGGATGCCCCCCTCGTGCGCGATCCAGGTGGCAGGAGCCGGCGGCCCGGGCGAGGCCACATCCGAATACCGGTAAGCGGGCTTCAGGGGGTTCAGGAAGAATGCGTGCTTGATATCCGTCAGCATCAGCTCCTGATGCTGCTGTTCGTGGTGCAGGCCCAGCTCCAGCAGCCCTTCCGCTGCGCTGCCCGGCCGACCGGAAGCGAATAACGCTTCGACCGCATCGTCGACGTGACGCCGATAGGCGTGCACTTCGTCCAGCGACGGCCGGGTCAGCATTCCCCGCTGCTCGCGCGCATGCCGCTGGCCGAACGCCTCGTAATACGAGTTGAAAAGGTGCGTGAAGCGGGGATCGAAGCAGCGGTACCCCGGCGCGTGCGGCTGCAGCACGATCGCTTCAAAAAACCACGTCGTGTGCGCCAGATGCCACTTGGTCGGACTCGCCTCCGGCATCGATTGCACGCATTGATCCTCCACCGACAGCGGATCGGCCAGCTGCAGCGAGGCCGATCGCACGATGCGGAACCGCTCCGGCAGCGGCTGCGGCCGCACCGTCTGCACGCGACTGCCCGGTCGGGTGGGCCCGGCCGGGCGGTTCAGACTGCAGGCCGCATCAATATCCATCATGGCGTTCCGGTGGATGTGGGACGAACAGTACGGACGACAGGAGCACGACCGATCGAGCTTATACGAGGCCGTGCCGGACCGGGGATCCGGCACCCGGGGCTGAACCCGCGCGCCGGTGGCACCCGTCACCGGCTTGTAATTGCTTGTAATTCCAGTTGAACGGCTGGACCGGGGAGCGCTCTAATCACTCAGTCGGAACGGCATTCAGGCCCCCGGCTCACAATCATGGTACGCAGCGCAGCTTTGACGGGATTTGCCCTGGTGATGTTGAGCCTGTCGGGCGGTGCCCAGGCGGCATCGGCCCACGTGAACTTCGTAGACCCGGAAAACTTCACCGACCTGGGTCGGTACGGGAACGAGAAGGTCATCACGGAAAAGCGTGCCGAGATCGCGCGGCACATCGAGCAACTGGCCGCCCGCAATCTGCCCGCGGACCAGACGCTCCAGGTCGACGTGCTCGATGTCCGGCTGGCTGGCGAGGACGAGCGCTGGCCCGATGCGCTGCGCACCCCGCCCCTGACCACGCGGATAGTGCGGCCTTTCGGAGGCGACATCCGGTCCGCGCGCAACGGCACCTGGCCACGTATCAAGCTGCGCTACCAGCTCAAGCAGGCCGATCAGGTGCTGGCCAGCGGCGAGGAGTCGGTCGCCGACATGAAGTACCTCGATCGCATCAACTCCTATTCCACCGACGACTCGCTGCGCTACGAAAAGCAGCTGCTGGATGACTGGTTTCGGCATCGCCTCGTGAAACGCTGAACCGCTGGCGGCCGCTGCGGTCAATCGGCCGGCGGGCCCCCGATGAGCCGTTCGATGCGCCGATCGGGGACCAGCCAGATCAGCGCCACCGCCACGTAAACTGCCAGGGCCATCCACGTGGCGACAAAGCCCAGCGCCATGGCGCTCAGATAAAGGGCCGGCGAGATCTTGCCTTTCAGGTCGGAGCCGATCGCCTTGGCCAGCAGCGATTGCGGGCCATCGCGACGGATCACGGACGTCTGCAGCCCGTAATACGCGATCGCTGACAGCAGCAGTGCCAGGCCGTAGGCGAAGGTCGGCCAGGTCGCGAAGCGGTTCTCGGCCATCCAGGCGGTGGTGAAGGGAATCAGCGACAGCCAGAAGAGCAGGTGCAGATTGGCCCACAGGATGCCGCCGGTCACCCGCCGGACGGTGTGCAGCATGTGGTGATGGTTGTTCCAATAAATTCCCACGTACAGGTAGCTCAGTACATAGCTGAAGAACACCGGCACCAGCTCGACCAGGTCCTCGAGCCGGGCGCCGCGCGGCACCTTCAGCTCGAGCACCATGATCGTGATGATCACGGCGATCACGCCGTCACTGAATGCTTCCAATCGCGCCTTGTCCATCGCCGCCCCCCGTTGTCGTGCAAGTCCCCGCCGGATCGGGGATCATCCGACTTTTTCGGAACAGTGGATGAGGACTTCGCCCCGGCGGGGGATCTTTCAAGGCGTGCTGACGCTGGCGGCGCTGGCCGGATGCGCAACCGGCGCGCACGAGGCTCATTTCAGCGCGGACGTGCTGGCCGCCCAGATGCAGCGGCGGCCGGTCGTTCTGCTGGGAGAGATCCACGACAACGCCGAGCAGCACGCGGTCCGGGCACAGGCGCTCGCGCTGCTGCTGCGGACCGGCCTTCGCCCGGCCCTGGCCTTCGAGCAATTCGATCGGCAGGTGCAGCCCGACATCGACCGCGTCCTGGCCCAGGCGCCCGCGGCCGGCGTCGACCCGGTCGGGCAGCTGGTGGCCCTGGGCGACCCACGCTGGAACTGGAAGCGGTACCGGCCCTTCCTGGAGCTGGCGCTGCAGTACCGGCTGCCGATCGTCGCGGCCAACCTGTCGCGAGGCGATGCGATGCGCGTTTCGAAGGAAGGCTTCGGCGCCGTGTTCGACCCGGCCGAGCAGCAGCGCCTCGGACTGGATCCGCTGCCATCTGACCTGCTGCTCGCCCAGCAGCAGGAGGTCGACCAAGGCCACTGCCACCAGATGCCGGAGCAGATGCTGCCGGCGCTGGCGCGCGCGCAGATCGCGCGCGATGCGACGCTGGCGCAGGCGATCCTTCCGTACCTGCAGACCGGCGTGGTCCTGCTGACCGGCAACGGTCACGTGCGCCGCGATATCGGCGTGCCGCACTATCTTCCGGCACAGGAACGGCAGCGCGTGATCAGCATCGCGCTGGTCGAGCACGACGAGGCGGAAGATTCGGTCCCGGCGGGCGCTTACGATGCGGTATTTCGCACGCCGGTACAGCAAAGGGCCGATCCTTGCCAGTTGCTGCGCCGCACGGCCTCCTTGCAAAGTAGCGCACTCGTCGTTATCTTTTCGCCCCTGCAAATTCGCGCACACTCATGATCAAGACGGAACGTCTGAGCAAGCACTACGGCGCGCTGACCGCCGTGGACGACGTGAGCTTCGAAGTCGGGGGCGGGGAGGTGCTCGGCTTTCTGGGCCCGAACGGGGCCGGCAAGACGACCACGATGCGGATGCTGACCGGTTTCATCGCGCCCTCGTCCGGGCGCGCCTCGATCTTCGGCCACGACGTGGAAGACGATCCGATTGCGGCCCGCAGCTGCATCGGCTACCTGCCCGAGGGTGCGCCGGGCTACGGGGAAATGAGCGCGCGCGGCTTCCTGGAATTCATCGCCGACCTGCGCGGATTGCGCGGTGCGGCGCGCCGTTCGCGGCTGGACACGGTGATCGAGCGGCTGGCGCTGGGACCCGTGTTGCACCAGTCGATCGAGACGCTGTCGAAGGGATTCCGGCGCCGCGTCGGGCTGGCTCAGGCGATCGTGCACGACCCGCCGGTGCTGATCCTGGATGAGCCGACCGACGGGCTGGATCCGAACCAGAAGTACGAGGTGCGCACGCTGATCAACGAGATGTCGCGCGACAAGATCATCGTGATTTCGACCCACCTTTTGGAAGAGGTCGACGCGGTGTGCACGCGTGCGCTGCTGATCGCCCGCGGTCGCCTGGTCGCCGACGACACGCCGGCCGGGCTGGCGGGGCGCTCGCGCTACCACAACGCGGTGTCGCTGCAACTGGAGCGCGCCGACCAGTTGCAGGCCGCGCGCGAGGCGCTCGCCTCGCTGCCGCAGGTGGCCTCGGTGGAGGTCGACGAGCGCACCGCGCAGCTCACCGCGCTGCCGGCAGGCGGCGCGGCGATCCTGGCGCCGATCAGCGATCGGATCGCCGAGGCTGGCATCCACGTCACCTCGCTGCGCGTCGAACCCGGCCGGCTGGACGAAGTCTTCCGCACCATCACCAGCCAATGAGGTCAATGAGCCCAATGAGCCCGACGACCTCCGCGCTGCTGCCCCAGCCCCGCACGACCCTCGTGACGGGCCTGCGCAACATCGGCATCGTGGCCCGGCGCGAGCTGGGCGCGTATTTCGCAACGCCGCTGGCTTACGTGTTCATCCTGATCTTCCTGGTGCTGGCGGCCTGGTTCACGTTCTACCTGGGCGGATTTTTCGAGCGCGACCAGGCCGACCTGGAACCGTTCTTCGTGTTTCATCCCTGGCTGTACCTGTTCCTGATGCCGGCTCTGTCGATGCGCCTGTGGTCCGAGGAGCGCCGCAGCGGCAGCATCGAGCTGCTGCTGACCCAGCCGATCACGCTGACGCAGGCCGTGGTCGGGAAGTTCCTGGCTGCCTGGGCCTGCGCGACGCTGGCCCTGGCGCTGACCTTTCCGATCTGGATCACTGTCAATTACCTCGGTCACCCGGACAACGGGGCGATCCTGACGGGCTACTTCGGCAGCTTCCTGATGGCCGGGGCATTCCTGGCGGTGGGATCGTGCATGTCGGCGCTGACCCGCAACGCGGTGGTCGCCTTCATCCTGGGCGTGGCGGCCTGTTTTGCGCTGCTGTTGTCGGGATTGCCGATGGTGCTGGATGTGTTCCGCGGGTGGGCCCCGCCGGGCGTGGTCGAAGCGGTCGCCTCGCTGTCGTTCCTGACCCACTTTGAAGCGATCGGCAAGGGCGTGGTCGATCTGCGCGACGTGTTTTTCTTCGGGCTCACGATCGCCTGCTTTCTGGCGGCGAGCGTGGTGCTGCTCGATCTTCACAAATCGCAATGAGGCGCAGCGGCATGCGGTGGTCGGCGTTGCAACGACTGACGGTGGGTTCCGGGGCGCTGATCGCGCTGGCCGTGCTGTTCGTGGGCCTGACAGTGGTGAGCAATCGGCTGTTGCGCGGCGCCAGGCTGGACCTGACCGAGCACCACCTTTACACGATCGCTCCCGGCACCCGTCACATCCTGCAGTCGCTGGGCGAGCCGCTGAACCTGTACCTGTTCTACTCGGAGCGCGCTGCCGCGCAGATGCCGGTGGTCCGTATCTACGGCCAGCGGGTGCGCGAGTTCCTGCAGGAACTCGCGGCCCGCAGCGGGGGGCGGGTCCGGCTGCACGTGATCGATCCTCAACCGTTTTCCGAGGACGAGGATCGCGCTGCCGAGTTCGGCATCCGGGCCGTGCCGGTCGACAATTCCGGGTCCTCGCTGTACCTGGGGCTGGCCGGCACCAACAGCACTGATGGACGCGCCGTGATCGATTTCCTGGACCCGTCCAAGGAGCCGTTCCTGGAATACGACGTGGCCAAGCTGGTGGTGGAACTGACGCAGCCGAAAAAGCCGGTGATCGGGTGGCTCTCGTCGATCTCGATGTCCGGCGGGTTCGATCCGGCCAGCGGACAACCGCAGCCGGCCTGGCTCGTCTACAGCCAGGCGCAGCAGCTGTTCACGGTGCGCAACCTGTCGCCCGGCCTGACGCAGGTCGAGCCCGACGTCGATGTGCTGGTACTGGTGCACCCGAAGGATCTGCCGCAGCCGGCGCTGTACGCGATCGACCAGTACGCCCTGCGGGGAGGACGGCTGCTGGTGTTCGTCGATCCGTTGGCCGAGCAGGACGCCGCCGAAGGCCGCGGCATGCCGGGCACGCCGCGCGCATCGTCGCTGGAGCCGCTGCTGTCCACGTGGGGCGTCGCGTTCGATCCCGGCGAGGTGCTGGGCGACCTCGAGCTGGGCATGACGGTGCGGTTGCGGCAGGACCAGCCCCCGCAGCAGCACATCGCGATCATCGGCTTCGGGCCGCGCGTGCTTTCCGCGGGCGATGTGGTCACCTCGGGCCTGTCGGAGATCACGGTGGACACCGCCGGCATCCTGCGTCCGAAAAAAGACAGCGGCCTGCGCTTCGAGCCGCTGATCCAGTCGAGCACGCGCGCAGCTCCGGTCCCGGCGGCGCGCTTCGCCCTGCTCACCGACCCGGGCGTTCTGCGCGAAGGCTTCAAGCCGACCGGCGAGCGCTACACGATCGCAGCCCGCGTGACCGGAACGGTGAAGACGGCGTTCCCGAACGGGCCGCCGGCGGGCGCGCAGCCGGCGCCCGGGTCGACGCCGCTCACGGCGTCGGCCAAGCCGTTGAACCTGATCGTGGTGGCCGATGTCGACATGCTGTCGGACTTCATGTGGGTGCGCTGGCAGAATTTCCTCGGCCAGCGCACGGCGTCGGCATGGGCCAACAACGGCGACTTCGCCTGGAATGCGCTGGACAACCTGGCCGGCAGCAGCGACCTGATCAGCGTGCGCGGCCGGGCCAGCTTCCTGCGTCCGTTCGAACGGGTCGACGCGCTGCGGACCGCGGCCGAGGATCGCTTCCGCAGCGAGCAAAAGGAGCTCGAGCAGCAGCTGGCGCAGACCGAGCAGAAACTGGAAGCGCTGCAGGCCAATCGCGCCGAGTCCCCGTCTTCGCGCTCGGCGCAGCCGCAGGTGATCCTGACCGCCGACCAGGAACGCGAGCTGCAGCGGTTCCAGAAGGAAAAGCTGCGCATCCGCAAGGAGCTGCGCGACGTCAAGCTGGGGCTGGACCGCGATATCCGGTCACTGGGCAACCGGATCAAGTTGATCGATATCGTGCTGGCGCCGGCCGCGTTCGCTCTGCTGGCGCTGCTGATCGCCTGGGTGGCGCGCCGCGTGCGCCGGGCCGCGTACTCCGCGGCGCCCCGAACGGCCGGCCCATGAACGCGCGCCGACTGGCTCCGCTTGCTCTGGCGGCACTGCTGGTCGCCGCCGCCGCCGTGTGGGTGTCGTCGCGCAACCGCCCCGAGCGGGCCGCCGACGGCAGTGCGCTGCTGCTGGCGTCGCTGAGCGACACGATCGACGCGGTCAGCGAAGTGCGGCTGACGCGCGGCGACGGCACGGTCACCACGCTGCAGCGCCGTGACAACGACTGGTTCGTTGCGCAGCGCAATTACCCGGCCGATGTCGGCAAGCTCAGAACGCTGCTGATCAACCTGGCCGCCCTGCACACGGTCGAGGAAAAGACGACCGACCCGGGGCGCTATGCGCAGCTGAACGTCGAGGACGCGAACGGTCCCCAGGCGCACAGCACGCGGATCGACCTCGCGGCGGGCGAGCGCAAGTGGTCGCTGTTGCTGGGCAAGCCGGGCGAGCCGAACGGCAGCTTCGTGCGCCTGTCCGGCGCCGCGGGCGCACTGCTGGTGCAGCCGCGCATCGAGGCCGACCCGCAGCCGGCGCGCTGGATCCGGACCGATCTGCTCGATGTGGCCGCCGACCGCGTTCAGCAGGTGAGCGTGCGCCCCGCCGAGGGGCCCGCGTACTCGCTCGCGCGCGAGGCGCGCGGCGTGGCGGACCTGACGCTGCACGCGGTGCCGCCGGGCCGCAAGCCGGCCGCACCGGCCGTGGTGGACGCCGCCGCCGGCGCCCTGGCGCGCTTGAACGCGCAGGATGTGAAGGAACGCGCGGCAAGCGCCCTGGAGCACCCGAACCGGGCGAGCTTCCGCACGTTCGACGGCCTGCTGGTGGACCTGGACGGCTATCGCGACGGCGAGGCGGCCTGGATCCGGGTCACCGCAGGCGTCGACCCCGAGACAGCGCGGCGCTTTGCCCCCCCGCCGGCGCCGGCCGGCCAGGCCAAGCCGCCCGAAGCTGCGACGGCCAAGGACGCGCCGGCCAAGGGCACCGAAGCCAAGACCCCGGATCCGGCGGCGGAGGCCGCCGCGATCAACTCGCGCCTCGGGGCCTATGACTTCCAGATCCCCGTTTACCCGTACGATCAGCTCTACCGTCAGCTCAAGGATCTGCTGGCGCCGCCGGATCACGCGGGCGCGGCTGCCTCGAAGCCCTCGAAATGAGCGACACACGGATGGGATCGGCTCGGAAGCGCGGCGTGGCCGCCGGCGTCTTGCTGATCGGGTGCGTCCTGCTGCCCGGATGCGGCCGCTCGAACCCGGAGCCGCCGGATGTCCTGAAAGCGCAGCGCGAAGCCATGGAAAAAGCCAAGGCGACCGAGAAGGTGATGCAGGACTCGGCCGAGCACCGCGACGCGCAGCTCGAATCGCAGGCTAAATGAATCGGCGTCAGCGCGCATCAAAGGTCGCCTGCGGCCCCAGGGCCTCGGCGGTGCGGATCCAGCCGCCGCCGAATGCCCGGTACAGGTCCGCATAGCTCTGGAACAACTGGGCACGCACGGTGTCCAGCGAGATCTCCGCGTCGAACAGCGACTGCTCGGCGGTGGCGACCTCCAGGAAGATCGCCGCGCCTTCCTGGTAGCGCCGCTGCGCCAGCTTCAACAGGCGCGTCAGCGCGGCGACGTTTTTCTCCTGCTCCGCGCGCTGCTGCTCCAGCGTGGTGCGCCCGATCAGCGCATTGTCGACGTCGCGCAGCGCCGAGTTCACCGCATTCTGGTAGCTTGCCACCAGCTCCCGCTGGCGCGCTTGCGCCAGCTCGAGCTGGCTTCGCAGTGCCCCCCCGCTGAACAGTGATTGGGTCAGCCCTGCACCGCCGGACCAGGTGAACGACGAATTGCGCGTCAGCTGCACCAGCTGCTCGCTCTGATAGCCCAGCAACGCGGTCAGGCTGATGCGCGGAAAGTAGGCGGCACGAGCCACGCCGATGTTGGCATTGGCGGCGATCAGCTGCTGCTCGGCCTGACGCACGTCCGGCCGGCGCTCGAGCAGGTCCGACGGCAGCCCGGCCGGAACCGGCGGGAACGCCAGATCGTTCAGCGCGCGGCCGCGCTCGACCGGCCCCGGCTTGCGGCCGGCCAGCACGTTGATCAGGTTTTCCTGCTGGGCGATCTGACGCTGCAGCGACGGCACCTCGGCGGCGGCGATCTGCAGCTGCGATTCGGCCTGCCGGAAGTCGCTCTCGGGCGCCACGCCGCCCTCGAAACGCGCTCTCTGCAGCTTCACCACCTCGCGCCGCGATTCGAGCGTGCGTTGCGCGATCGCCAGCTCGTCATCGAGCGCCAGCAGCTGGATGTAGGCGTCGGCCATGTCGGCGACCAGCGTCAGCACGACGGTACGACGCGCCTCGTCGCTGGCCAGCAGTTGCGCCCGCGCCGACTCGTTGGCCCGGCGCAGCCGTCCCCACAGGTCGATCTCGTAACTGGCGCTCAGGTCCAGATCGTAGGTGTTGTAGTTTTCCTGTCCGGGCGGGATAAAGACGCCGTTGAACGTGTTGCGACTGGCCCGCAGCCGCTGGCCCGAGGCGTCGGCGTTGACCTGGGGAAACAAGGCCGAGCGGGCCAGGCCGTACTGCGCGCGCGCCTGGTCGACGCGGGCGACCGCCGCCCTCAGGTCCAGGCTGCCGGCGACGGCGTCGGCCAGCAGCTTCGACAGCGCCGGGTCCTTGAAAGCGTCCCACCAGGCCGTGTTGGTGATTTCACTGGCCTCGGCGGCGCCGACGCGCCAGCCGGCCGGCAGATCGAGCGCCGGCCGCTGGTAGTCCGGCCCGACGGTGCAGGCCGCCAGCGCGCAGGCGGCGGCGGCCGCCCAAGCGAGCGGGGGTGAGGGTGGGTCCTGTGCGACGTCAGACATTTCTGGACGGCGCTGCAACGCCCTGTGGTTCTGCGGTCTCCCGTTCGGAGCGGAACGGCCAGTGGCGCTCGCCGATCCGCTGCATCACCACGTAGAACACCGGGATCAGGAAGATCCCGATCAGCGTGGCGGTCAGCATGCCCGACACCACCGCGGTGCCGATCGAGCGGCGGGCTCCAGCGCCGGCGCCGCTGGCGATCGCCAGCGGCAGCGAGCCGAAGATGAACGCGAACGAGGTCATCAGGATCGGGCGCAATCGCAGCGCAGCGCCCTGGATCGCGCCTTCCATGATCGAGGCGCCGCGTTCGTGCGCGATCTTGGCGAACTCGACGATCAGGATCGCGTTCTTGGCCGCCAGTCCGATCAGCATGATCAGGCCGATCTGCGTATAGACGTCGTTGGGCATGCCGCGCAGCGCGATGCCGGAAAAGGCGCCGAGCACCCCGAACGGAATCACCAGCAAAATGGCCACCGGTATCGCCCAGCTCTCGTACAGGGCCGCCAGCACGAGGAAAACGAATGCCAGCGAGAGCGCGAAGACGTAGCCCGTCTGTCCGCCGGTCTTCTTTTCCTGGTAGACCGCGCCGGTCCATTCGTAGCCGTAGCCGGCCGGCAGGCCGCGCGCCAGTTCTTCCATCGTCTGTGCCGCCTGGCCCGAGCTGTAGCCCGGGGCGGCGGCACCGTTGATGGTGGCGGCCCGGTAGATGTTGTAGCGCTGCAGGAACTGCGGACCGTTGATCGACTTGATCGACACGACGGTCGAAAGCGGCACCATGGCGCCCGCGTCGGTGCGCACATACATGCGCGCGACGTCCTCGGGACGCGCCCGCGCGATGGGCTCGGCCTCGGTTTCGACGCGGAAGGTGCGGCCGTACAGGTTGAAATCGTTCACGTAGTAGCTGCCCAGGAAGGTCTGCAGCGTGAAGAACACGTCGGCCAGGTTGACGCCGATCGACTTGACGCGGTCGCGGTCGATCGCGTATTCGATCTGCGGCACGCGCGGGTCGAAGTTGGCGATCGCGTATTTGAGCTCGGGGCGCTTGCGCGCGCGCGCCAGGAACTCCTGCAGCACCTCGTTGAAGCGCGCGACCGACCCGCCGGAGCGATCCTGCAGCACGAATTCGAAGCCGCCGGCAGTTCCCAGGCCGCGGATCGGCGGCGGATTGAAAATGAGCCCGAACGCGTCCTTCACGTCGCGGTTGATGCGCATCATCATCTGATTGGTGATCTCGGTGGCGCTCTGGCCGGGCTTGCCGATCCGCTCACCCCAGGGTTTGAGCCGGATGAACACGGTCGCGTTGTACGGCGAGGCAATGCCGGTCAGGATGTTGAACCCCTCCAGCCCGGCCAGCCCCTCGACCCCGGGCACCTGCTGCGAGATCGCTTCGATCTGGGTAAACGCCTCGTGGGTGCGCCGCGTCGAGGCGCCCAGCGGCAGCTGCACGATGCCGAGCACGAATCCCTGGTCCTCGTCCGGAACCAGTCCGGTCGGGCGCGTGCTGACCAGGAAGTACAGCGCGACCAGCAGCGCTGCAAAGGTCAGGAACACCAGTGCGGCGTGATGGACCAGGCGATCGACCGCTCCCAGATAGCCGTGCCGGAACCCATCGAAGCCCCGGTTGAACAGCTTGAAGAACGCGGTCAGCGGATTGCGGCTGCGGGCACTGACGCGCGCCGGCCGCAGCAGCAGCGCGCACAGCGCCGGCGTCAGCGTCAACGCGATGATGGCCGACAGCATGACCGAGAAAGCCAGGGTCAGCGCGAACTGGCGGTACAACTGCCCGGTCAGCCCTCCCAGGAAGGCGACCGGGACGAATACCGCCCCCAGCACCAGCGCGATGGCGATCACGGGTCCGCCCACGTCGGCGATCGCCCCCTTGGTCGCCTCCATCGGCGACTGGCCCTCGGAGTCGATCCGGTGCTGCACCGCCTCGACCACCACGATCGCATCGTCGACCACGATCCCGATCGCCAGCACCAGACCGAACAGGGTCAGCGTGTTGATCGAAAATCCCAGCGCAGCGAAGGCCGCGAACGTGCCCACCAGCGACACCGGCACCGCGACGATCGGGATCAGCGTGGCACGCCAGCTCTGCAGGAAAAGGAACACCACGAACGCCACCAGCACGAAGGCGATGCCGAGCGTGATCGCCACTTCCTTCAGTGACTGGGTGACGAACGGCACCGTCGTGTACGGCACCGAGTACACCATCCCCTCCGGAAACAACCGCGACGCTTCTTCCATCACGCGGCGCACGCCGCGATCGACGTCCAGCGCGTTGGCGTCGGGCGACAGGAAAATGCCGATGAAGGCCGAAGGCAGTCCGCGCTCGCGCGCCGTCATTGAATAGTCGGCGCCGCTCAACTCGATGCGGGCGATGTCGTGCATGCGGACGATCTGGCCGTCGGGCGCTGCGCGTACGATCATCGCTTCGTACTGCGCGACGTCGCTCAAGCGCCCCAGCACGTTGACCGTGTACTGCATCGTGGTGCCCGGCGGCGACGGCGGCGCGCCGATCACGCCGCCAGGCACGACGACGTTCTGCTCGCGGATCGCGTTGGCCACGTCGCCGGCGGTGACGCCCAGGCGCGCCATCCGGTCCGGGTCGAGCCAGATGCGCATGCTGTAATCGCGCGCCCCGAACACGCGAACCTGCCCGACCCCGTTGACGCGCGTCATCGCGTCGACCAGGTTCAGCGTCGCGTAGTTGCTCAGGAAGACGTTGTCGTAGCGGCCGTCCGGCGCGGTCAGCGCGAACACCGCCAGAAAGTCGGTCGACACCTTGCGGATCGTGATGCCCTGGCGCGCCACGTCGGCCGGAAGCTGGCTTTGAGCGATGGCGAAGCGGTTCTGCACGTCCACCGCCGCGATGTCGGGATTGGTGCCGATCTCGAAGCTGACCACCAGGTTGTAAGAGCCGTCGGCGCCGCTCTTGGAGTCCATGTAAATCATGCCCTTGGCGCCGTTGACCTGCTGCTCGATCGGGGCGGCGACCGACTCGGCCACGACCTGCGAGTTGGCGCCCGGGAAACTGGTGGACACCTGCACCTGCGGCGGCACGATCTGCGGATACTGCGCGATCGGCAGGCTGAAGCCGGCCAGCGCGCCGGCCAGCAGGATCACCAGCGAGATGACGGTCGAGAAGATCGGCCGTTCGATGAAAAAATTCAGCACCGTCGGCCCCGCGCCGGACAATCAGCCGCGATGTTCGTCGGACGGAGCGCGCTCGGCCGCGAACACCGGCTTGACGGTCGCGCCGGGCATGACTTTCTGCAGTCCGTCGACCACCACGATTTCCCCGGGCTGCAGGCCCGTGTCGATCACCCAGTCGTTGCCCATCCGCTGGGAGGCCGTGATCTGGCGCACCGAGGCCTTGTTGTCGGCACCGATCACGAAGACCGTCTTCAGTCCCTGCAGCTCCTGGACTGCCCGTTGCGGAATCAGGATCGCGTCCGGCCGCGAGGCCGACGGAACCAGCACCCGCACGTACTGGCCCGGACGCAGCGTGCCGTCCGGGTTCGGGACCGCGATCCGCATCTGCAGCGTGTCGTTTTTCGGATCGATGGCCGCATCGACGAAGTCCAGTCGGCCCGGATTCGGATAGTCGCTGCCGTCGACCAGATGCAGATGGAAAACGTCCGGCTCGGTGGCCTTGCCGCGGGCGCGGCGCGTCAGCTCCAGCGCCCGCTGCTCGCCCAGCGCGAAGTTCACGTAAATCGGGTTGGCCGAGTACAGCGTGGTGAGCAGAGTCTGCGCAACGGTCACCAGGGAGCCCGGTTTGACCAGCGCCTTGCTGATCATGCCGTCACGAGGCGCGGTGATCTGCGTGTAGCCCAGGTTCAGCTCGGCCTCGTGCACGGCCGCCCGCCCTGCCTCGACGCTGGCGCGGTCGGCCCGATCGCGCGCCACGGCCGTGTCCATGTCCTGCTGGCTGACGGCGTTGTCGGCGATCAGCCGCGAAACCCTGGCCAGGTTCTGGACCGAGTTGGCCGCGGACGCCTCGGCCTGGGCCAGGTTGGCCCGCGCCTGCTCCAGCGCTGCGTCGAACGGCTGCCGGTCGATCTGGAACAGCAGTTGCCCGCGGCGCACGGTTGCGCCGTCGCGGAACGCCTGGCGTTCCAGCAGGCCTTGCACGCGCGAGCGGATCTCGACCGTCTCGACCGCCTCGGCCTGCCCCACGTATTCCTCGGTCAGCGTCACCGGCCGCGGCTGGGCCCGCAGCACCGTGACCTCGGCTGGCGGAGGGGCCTGCTTGGGCGGGGCATCGCCGCGTGCATTGCAACCGGCCAGCCACAGCCCGGCCAGGCACAGCACGACGCCACGTGCCGTGTGCACCCGCGGCAGCGCGGATGGTCCCAACGCATGCATGCCCAGCTCCTTGAAGGAGTGCGGATGTTAACCGAGCAACGTCACAGTTCTCGGTGGCTTTCCCGTCTGGGCTGCGTCGATTGGATGGTCGAGCTGTTGGCTAACCGAGCGCTTCCTAAGACCGGACGAGCGCGACGGCGAGCAGCGCCCACCCCGCGAGCAGGCCGAATCCGCCCAGGGGCGTGATGACGCCGAAACGCGGTTCACCCAGCAAGGCGAGCAGGTACAGGCTGCCGCTGAACAGCAAGGTGCCGGCCACGAAGCAGGCGCCTGCCGCCCATGCGGCGCGCCCCGGCCAGGATTGCAGCACCCATGCGCACGCGAACAGCGCCAACGCGTGCACTACCTGATAGCGGGTAGCGGTCTCGAACACGCCCAGGTGCTCTGGCCCCATCCACGCCTTGGCGGCATGAGCCCCGAACGCACCCGCGGCAACGCCCGTCAACCCGAGCACGGCGCCCGCCGCAGCCAACCAGCGCACGCGCGCCCCGACAGCGGCGCCATCAGGGTCGGGCTGCATCGTCGGCCACTCTCATTAGCCGTTCGGAGTCAATGACTTGGGGCTCGATCAATGTAGCATCCGGGCAGCCGCCGACCCTGGGCGGCCTTGAGCGCAGCCGGGCTGTAAGATCTGCGCCCGAGGTCCGACCAAGCCGCGTGCCCGGTGGTCGGGCATCCGGCGTGGTTGCGACCGAGGTCGCGCGGCGTACGGCTCGCAAGGGGGCGGCACATTCTGAAAAAGGAGTCATGATGGGGACGACCAGAAAGAGCTCGAAACTAACCGGGGCTGCGATCGCGGCGGCTGCGGCGGGGCTATTTGCGATGGGGTTCGCGACCCCGGTTCTTGCCGATGACGCCGGCAAGGTTCAATGCAGCGGCGTCAACAGCTGCAAGGGCAAGAGCGACTGCAAGAACGCGAACAACTCCTGCAAGGGGCAGAACTCCTGCAAGGGCCAGGGCATCAAGGAAATGAGCAAGGCGGATTGCGACAAAGCCAAGGCGGACATGAAGAAGTAGCGCCAGGACGGTGCTCGTGGCCGCACGCTCGCTCGGTTTCGGGCTGGGGCTGCGAGCGCCGCACTATTCGGCGATCGTCGAGACCCGGCCGCCGCTCGGCTGGCTCGAGATCCTCAGTGAAAACTACATGGTTCCGGGCGGGCGGCCGTTGCACTGGCTGGACCGCATTCGGGCGGACTACCCGGTTGCCATGCACGGGGTGTCGCTGTCGATCGGCAGCACGGACCCGCTGGACGATGACCATCTGGTCGCCCTGAAGCGGCTGCAGCGGCGCGTGCATCCGGTCTGGATCTCCGACCACTTGTGCTGGACGGGGGTGGACGGCGTGAACCTGCACGACCTGTTGCCGCTGCCGTACAGCGAGTCCGCGCTCGGCCACGTGGTCGAGAGAGTCGGCCGGGTGCAGGACCGGCTGGGCTGCCGCATCCTGCTGGAAAACGCGTCCACTTACGCCGGCTACGAGTGCTCGGAACTGGCCGAATGGGATTTCCTGGCCGAAGTCGCGCGGCGCGCCGACTGCCTGATCCTGCTGGACGTCAACAATGTCTACGTGAACAGCGTGAACCACGACTTCGATCCGCTCGTCTATCTGGACGCGATCCCGGCTGCGCGTGTGCAGCAGATCCACCTGGCCGGTCACGAGCGACGCGGCCAGTTGATCGTCGACACGCACGATGCGCCGATCGTGGAGCCGGTATGGGAGCTGTACGAGCACGCGCGCCGCCGCTTCGGCGACGTGGCCACGATGATCGAGCGCGATGCCAACATTCCACCGCTGGCCGAGCTGCTGGCGGAGCTCGATCGGGCCCGCGCCATCGCAGCGCGCGTCGATGCCGAGGCGATGGAGCGAACCTCGTCGCAGGCGGCCTGATGGCGCGGCGGTCGCCGCACGCCGGGCCGGATCTGGCGCGCCTTCAGCGCGAGTTCCAGGACTACGTGCTGCAGCGCGACCCGGCCGTGCTGCAGCGGGTGCGGCAAACCGCACCGGCCGACAGCGCCGCCAGGATGCAGATCTACGCGGAGGGCTACGAGCTGCGGCTGCTGGAAGCGCTGCAGACCGACTACCCGGGCCTGAGCGCGATCGCCGGCCCGGAACAGTTCGACGCGCTGGGGCGCGCTTACATCGCCGCCCACCCCTCCAGCTTTCGCAACCTGCGCTGGTACGGCGAGCGCCTCTCCCAGTTCCTGGAATCGGCTCCGCCCTGGTCCGACCGTCCCGAACTGGCCGAGATGGCCCGCTTCGAATGGGCGATGGCCTCGTCGTTCGACGCGCTGGATGCGGCCTGCCTGAGTCGCGATGCGCTGGTCCGGATCGCGCCGGACAGCTGGCCGCGGCTGAGTTTCATCGTTCATCCGGCCGTACAGCGCATCGAGCTCACCACCAACGTGCCGGCGATGTGGGCCGCCCAGTCGCGCGGCGAGGCGGTTCCGGCATCCGACCGCGGTGCAGCGACGGCGTGGCTGCTGACGCGACGCGATTTTCAGGTGCGTTTCCGCTCGATGGCGCCCGAGGAGGCGACTGCTTTCGACCGGCTGGCCGGGCGCATGGACTTCGCGCAGTGGTGCAGCGAGCTGGGCGCGGCCGAGCGGGCCGTCGAACTGCTGAACCAGTGGCTGGCGGACGGCGCCTTCGCCGGATATGCGCTGGAGCCGCCCTCACCCCCGTGAGGGCTCCAGATCAGCTGTCGTGCCCGTCGTGGCCGTCGCTGCCCGAGCGCTCATGCCACTGGAAATGATGACCTTCGTGCATCGGCTCGTCGCAGTGACCTTCGTGCATCCCGTGCATGCCATCGCCGTGCGCCATCAGGCGGGATCCGAAATGGCGGGCGACTTCGTTCAGCACCTCTTTTTGCGGTGGATCCAGCACCTGCTGCAGCTTGGCGGTGGCGTCGGCCAGCTGCGTCAGGTGCTTGGCGCGTTCGGCGGCGCGATCCGCGGCCATCCGCGCGCGTGAGGCCGCGTCCAGGCTCTCGGCGGGCCGCTCGTGCGGCTTGTCCGGTACCATTGCCCGCACTGCGGTGGTGAACGCGTTCCAGGCTTCCTGCTGCGACGCGCGAATTTCCAGCCGCGCCGCCAGATGGTCCAGGTGCCTTTGCAGATTCTGCTGCATATCCTCGTGCCCGCGCGCCTGGTGCGGCGGGCCCGGGGGGTCTCGTTGCTGCTGGGCCATGGAAACCAACGGCAGGGCGGCCAGCAGCAGGGTAGGCAGGATCGCGGCCAGCGGCGCGTATCTGCGAACTGCGTTCATCGAATTTCTCCGCGAATCAAGTGAACCCATTAGAGCCCACGTGTGTCAATGGGTTCACGATGCGCGATCACCGCGTGTGAACGGCGCGTAACAGATGGTCAGCGCCTGTATCCACCTTCAGAATGCGAGTGACACGATGATTATGCTTTCGACGACAGCTACCTGGGCGGCACGCCGAATGACTCAAAGAATACTGGTCGTCGACGACGACCCCGGGCTGCGCGAGCTGCTCGACGGCTATCTGCGCGAATCGGGGTACGAAGTGCAGACCGTTGCCGACGGCGAGGCGATGCGGGAGCGCCTCGCGCGCGAAGCTTTCGACCTGATCGTGCTGGATCTGATGCTGCCCGGCGAGGACGGCCTGACGCTGTGCCGCCGGCTGCGCACCCATTCGACCGTCCCGATCATGATGCTAACCGCGCGCGGCGACGAGCTCGAGCGCGTGCTGGGGCTGGAAATGGGGGCGGACGATTACCTGGCCAAGCCGTTTTCCCCGCGCGAGCTGCTGGCGCGTATTCGCAGCATCCTGCGCCGCGCCGGCGATCGCGGGCCCGACGCCACCTCGCGGATCGGTTTCGACGGCTGGGTCCTGGACCTGGGCGCCCATCACCTGATCGACCCGGAGGGCGTGGTCGTGGTCCTGTCGACCGGCGAGTTCCGCCTGCTGCGAGCGCTGGCCGAGAATCTGAACCGCGTGCTCACGCGCGACCAGCTGATCGATGCGATCGCCGGGCGCGAGGCCAACCGTCTCGAGCGGACCGTCGACGTGCTGGTCAGCCGGCTGCGCAAGCGCCTGCGCGACGACGCGCGTGAGCCCAGGATGATCCGCACCGTGCGCAGCGAAGGGTACATGCTGGTATCGCGCCCGGAGCGGGGGTGAAGCTGCTGCCGCGTTCGCTGTTCGGCCAGGTGGTGTTCGCCACGGTGGTTGCGGTGGTTGTGTCGCAGCTGATCGGCGTCTGGTTGATGCTGAACGAACGCTCGCGGCTGGCTGACCGTTTATGGGGCGACCAGGCGGCCGAGCGCGTAGCCGGCTTCATCAGCGCGCTCGACGAAGCCGGCTCGGCCGAGCGCCTGCGCATCATCGGCACCACCGGCTTGCGTCCATCGCACGCCAGCCTGGAGGAGCCGTGGCGCAGGCCCGGTGACGATCCGCCGGCCGAGGCGATCTCGTTCCTGGCCAAGCTGCGCAACGGCCTGCCGCGGCCGTTGGAGCTGCAGATGCTGGTGATGGGCCCGGACTGGCCTCCCATGCTGCCCGCTGCCCGCCCGTTCGCTGCCCCGGCGGCCGCGGGAGTGCTGGACGACTCGCGGCGGCGCCGGCTGCGCATGGTGGCCGTGCAGGCCCGGCTGACCGACGGCACCGTTCTGACGCTGCGCCACGTGCTGCCGCCCACGCTGGCGGAGCCGCCGACGCACGTGCTGGTCGGGGTGGCGCTGCTGGTGGCGATCGTCGGAGGGCTGACGGCCTGGACCGTGCGGCGGATGACGCGCCCCCTGGGGACGCTGGCCCGGGCGGCCAGTGGACTGGCCGGCAATCTGGACCAGCCGCCGCTGGCGGTGACCGGGCCGGCCGAAGTGGCCACGGCGGCCGCTTCGTTCAATCGGATGCAGCAGGATCTGAAGCGCAACCTGGAGACGCGCTCGCAGGCGCTCGCCGCGGTGTCGCATGACCTGAGGCTGCCGATCACGCGGATCCGGCTGCGGATCGAGCGTCTGGCCGACGAGGCCACGCGCGAAGCGATCGAGAGCGACCTGGTCGAAATGGACCGGATGATCGGCGATACGCTGGAATTCCTGCGCGCCGGGCACAGCGGCGAGCAGCCGGCCCGGATCGACGTGAACGCGCTGGTCGAGTCGGTGGCGGAGGACATGCGGGCGCTCGGGTGCTCGATAGAGACTCACGGCCAGGCGAGCGCGCCGCTGCTGGCGCGCGCTCAGGCGGTGCGGCGTTGCCTGGGTAACCTGGTCGACAACGCGCGACGCTACGGCGGCGGTTCGGTCGATCTGACGGTGCGCGACGAGGCCGACCAGCTCGAGTTCATCGTGGAGGATCGCGGACCGGGCATTCCGGAATCCGAGCGCGAGCGCGTGTTCGAGCCCTACGTGCGCCTGGAGGCTTCGCGGGCCCGCCACACGGGAGGCAGCGGCCTGGGCCTTGCGATCGCGCGCGCGATCGCGCGCGGTCACGGCGGCGACGTCGCACTCGAGTCGCGCCAGGGCGGCGGGCTCAGAGCGGTGCTGAAGTTTCCGCGCCGGCGGGGCCAATTTCCGGGCGGGCTGACTGCAGCCGGTCTCGGAGCGCGCGCGTGACGGGCCGGGCTGCCCGCTGCGCGGCGGCGGCCGCGTTGCTGGCAGCCGGACTGATCGCGAGCGCGCAGCAAGGCGGGCGCGCGGGGCAGGTCCCGCCGACCATTCAGGAGGCGCCCGATCGCGGCGCGATCGAGCGCCACACGCTCGGCAGCGAATTCGGCCTGCACGTGGCCGAAGTGCAGCAGCGGCTGAAGCTGCAGACTTCCCAGCAGGCCGCCTGGGACCTCTATGCCCAGCGCGTGCAGGCGCTGATGCTGGATCAATTGCGCGGTGTGCCGCGCGGGCCCGACAACGAGGATGCCCTGCACCAGATCAACCGCCGTGTGGACCTGGTGAGAAACCGGCTGGCGGCGATGGAAGACATCGCCGATGCGGCCAGTCAGCTGTATGCGGTGCTGTCGCCCGAGCAGCGCAAGGTGGCCGACGACCTGCTGCCGACCACGGTGCCGGCGCTTTATTCGGGGCTGCCGGAGTTTCCGCGCGCTCCGATCGTCATCCGCAAGAAGGGGCCTTAGGTTCTTCTCGCTGAACTTGGGCATAATACCGCTCACTATTGGTTTTAAGGAGCGATATTATGCTTACAACCCATCGACCTATCCGAAAAATGATGGGTATTATAATGCCTGCTATATCACATAGCGGGTGGTATTATGCTCAAAATATCCTCGACGCCCTTCGAGGTTGATCAGGCGATCAAGGTGCTGGGCGGGCGCATCCGTCTCGCCCGCGTACGCCGCCGCATGAGCCAGGAAGACTTGGCAAAGGCATGCCAGATTGCCCGACGCACCCTGTACGGAGTGGAATCCGGTGCGCCTGGAATCGCGATCGGTCACGTCTACACCGTTCTCTGGGCACTCGGCCTGCTGTCAACGACCAACGGCATCGCAGACCCCGACGCCGACGAGCACGGCAAGACTCTCGATGCAGCTCGTCAGGTGCAACGAGTTCGCCGTCCGAAGGTGAAGCCCGCCGAGAACGACTTCTGAGACCGCGCAGAACATGACGGCCGCCGAGCAATCCTGCTACGTCTACATCCAGCTGCCTGGAACATTCGACTGGGTCCCCTGCGCCTTGCTGAAGGCCAGGGAGGTTGGCACTGGCGTCTTTGAAGGCACGTTCACGTACGGCAAGCGCTACCTGCTTCGAGCGAACGTGGTCGCGCTGGATCCGTATCACCTGCCCCTGACGGACCGGCCCCGGAAGTTCACCAAGCTCAAGGGCATCCCCGGCGCTGTCCGGGACGCAAGCCCCGATGCCTGGGGTCGTCGGGTCATCCAGGCCAAGTTGCAACGGCCAGAGGCGGACATCCTCGAGATGGAGTATCTGCTGAACGGCCCGGACGACGGGGCGGGTAACTTGCGATTTGGTCTTTCTGTCGATCCGCCAGGGCCGCGGCGGCCGTTTAACAAGACCCACCAACTGGATGCACTCATCGAGGCAGCACAGAGGGTGGAGGAGGACGGCCGACTACCTCATGAGGTTTTGGAAGAACTCCAGCCGGGAACGAGCATGGGAGGGGCGCGCCCCAAGGTCAGCATCGAAGATGACCGCAAGATCTGGTTGGCCAAGCTTCCCGAGAGGAGCGACCGCCACAACATCCAGCGAGTCGAATTCGCGACGCTCAAACTTGCCAGTGCGGCTGGGCTGCGTGTGTGCGGAGTGCGCCTGGAGCGTGTCGGCTCGCAAGATGTGCTCATGCTTCAGCGCTTCGATCGCGAGTGGAATCCGGATGCGAAGGCGTATGCCCGCTACGGGCTGGTATCCGGCCTGACCGTGCTGGACGCGGACGACGGGTATCTGGATCGGGAGCGCTGGTCGTATCCGTTGCTTGCCGACGAGTTGCGACGCTGGTCCACCAAGCCCGACGAAGACCGCCGTGAATTGTTTCGGCGCATGGTTTTCAACGCCATGGTCACCAACAACGATGACCACCCGCGCAACCATGCGCTGCTCCGTACCGGCGCAGGTTGGAGACTGTCTCCGGCCTACGACATCGTCCCGGTTGCGCTGGCGTCTCAGGAAAGACGCGACCTCGCTCTGAATGCAGGCAAGTACGGCAGGGCGGGAAGCCTTTACAACCTTCTATCTCAGTGCGACGTATTTGGTTTGTCGCGCGAACAGGCACAGGCCGAGATGAGCGCGATGCTCGAGGTCGTCCAGGCCTGGAGAAGACTCTTCGCGGCCGAAGGTGTGGAAGCCCGCACTCGGGAGATGCTTGAGGGAGCAATTCTTCCCGCTTCGTTCTTTCGGACCGAACCTCCGGAGGCGGTCCAGGCGATTTCCTCTTAGCTGGGCAGGCACCCTCACCCCCGGCCCCTCTCCCGCACGCGGGAGAGGGGAGAAGAGCAATCTCTCAGCCTGACTCCCCCTGAAGTGACCTCGCCCTAGCTCCCCTCTCCCGCGTGCGGGAGAGGGGCCGGGGGTGAGGGTGGACGCAGCAGGCCGCCGCAGACCGCACGCTCCGGCGCGCCCTCGGGCAGCTTGCCGCATACCGCATCCATCTTCGCGATCGCACCCTGCACCACCGCATCGTGCGCGTGCCCGGAGTTCCAGCTCTGAAGCGCCGCGCCCAGCCGCTCGAGCGCGACGCGGTTGCGTCCGTAAAAGGTCTGGGGCGCCGGATCGAGGTCGTCGATCACCTGCCCGACGGCGTGATCGACCCGCTGCTGCTGATCGGGCGCCAGCTCGGTCAGCGCCACCGCGTAGCGCATGCCCCATTGCAGCCGGGTCGCCGGCCCCTGAGCGAGCCCGTACGCCTTCTCGTACCAGTCCAGCGCGGCGGCCGCGTCGCCGCGCTTGCGCGCGTTCGCGGCCAGCACCACCATCACGTAGTACGGAGACGGCGAACGGGCGAGCTCGGCTTGCAGCAGCGCATCGGACTGCGAGCCCAGCCCCGCCGCTGACAGGGCGTCGGCCGCCGAGGCGATTACCGCCTGCCGCTCATAGCGATCGGTCGTATCCTGGTCGGCACGCTGGGCGGCGCTGCGGATCGCCTCGGCCAGCGCCGGCGCAATCGGGCCGTTCGGATCGGCCAGCTTCTGCAGTTCAGCGCGAGCGCCCAGCGCATCGAGCCGATCCGCGCTCGCCAGCCCCGCGTCGCCGGCGAAGGCCGCCAGCCGGGCATCCCAGCGCGCGATCAGCTGCTCGCGTGGCGTGCTGTCCGGGTCGGTCAGCAATCCGGCCATCACCGGGGCCCATTGCACCAGCAGGTCGAACACGGCGCGCGCGCGGGCCGCGTCCTCCAGCACGGACTGCAGGTGGGCGAGCGCGCGCGTGCGGTCCGCATTGACCGTGCCGCGGCCGGCCGCGGTGGCGATGATCGCACGCAACGCCAGCCGGTCCGAGCTCGCCTGAAAGCGTGAAGGGCAGGCCCTGGCGAGCGCCACCAGCGTGGTGGCCACGCGATCGGGCGCGACCAGCTGGCCTTCGTCCGTGTCCCACGAGTAGCTGGCGAGCAGCCCCCAGTCTTCGGCCGTCAGCCCCGCTGCGCCGGGCGCCAGCGCCGACCGCAGCGTGGCACGCGCCGATCGCCCGCTGCCCAGGCCCTGCGACAGCGCCTGCAGATACTGCTGCGGATCGATCTCGCCCGGCAGCCGCGTGATCTCGGCTCCGTCGGAGCCGAACAGGATCATGGTCGGATAGCCTCGCACCCGGAACCGATCGGCCAGCTTCTGCGCGTTGGGCTGATCGCCATCCAGATAGACGGGGACGAACTGGCTGGATCGCTCGATGAAATCGCGCCGCTTGAACAGCGTCGCCTTGACCTGGTTGCACGGCGGACACCACGACGCACCCCAGTACAGGAACACCGGCTTGTGATCGGAGCGGGCGCGCGCGAAGGCCGCATCGACGTCGCCCGCGAACCACGCGATCTGCGGCCCGTCCGCCGCGCCCTGCTGCGCGGCCCCTGCCGCCAGCGGCGCGAGCACCGCGCACGCCAGCACAGTCGACAGCAACCTGGCGCGGCCAATCGATCGGGATGTGCACATATGAGCCTCGGCGTCGGCGGCCAACCCCCGTACGGGGGGATTATCGGGCCGCGGGCGGCCCA